>ENA-OUQI01000013-OUQI01000013.1-human-gut-metagenome-genome-assembly--contig:-NODE-13-length-203043-cov-8.697273_pt1 | contig 203043 bp, 180 predicted proteins | sample MGYA00237953_ERZ548840 | MGnify/ENA primary metagenome ERZ548840 (study PRJEB26490, sample SAMN05194690) | human gut metagenome | biome: terrestrial biome; feature: human-associated habitat... | reverse complement strand
GCTCCTGTGGGCGGAAGCTATTATCCCTGGCAGTATGACAATGAAACCGGAAACGGCCAGGACGGCTACGCGGGCGCTTTTGGCAAACCCATCGGAAAGCTTCAGATTGTAATTGAGTAAGGCGGTGGAGCTGATGTCAACAGAAATCATCGTCTCCGTCATTTCTCTGCTGGGAACCATCGTGGGGAGCCTGGGAGGCGTTTTAGTTTCCAGCCGGCTGACCACCTACCGGATTCAAAAACTCGAAGAAAAAGTGGCTAAGCACAATAACCTGATTGAAAGAATGTATAAGGTGGAGGACAGCGCGAAAAGCGCCCATCACCGAATCGACGAGTTAAGGGAGGAACTAAAATGAAAATCAACTGGAAGGTACGGTTTAAAAACCCTGTGTTCTGGTTCAATCTGGCAGCGTCCATTTTTCTGCCCATGCTGGCATGCCTAGGCTTCCATTGGGAAGACATGACAAGCTGGCAGGCTGTGGGGAACGTGCTCTTACAGGCCGTCCAGAGCCCTGTAATCGTGGTGTCTGTTCTGGTATCCGTATGGAACCTGTTAAACGACCCCACCACAAGCGGCCTAAGCGATTCCAGCCAGGCGCTTTCTTATACCGAACCCAAACAATCCAGCACAGGCTAATTTTCAGCGGCTCTTTACATTCTTGTGGGGGCCGCTATTTTGTATTTTCTAACCCATTTGAAATTATTTATTTTCATTCTCCGCCTTATTCCTATCTGTTTTTAATATTTCCTTTCTTTCTGGCAGCCCCTATTTTCTATTCGCTGCGGTTGTGCTAAAATGTAAGAGAAACAAGCAGATTCAGACGGAGTGATACTATGAAAGCAAAGGAAAATAAAACAAACGCCATGCGGGTCTTAGACCGGGCAAAAATTCCTTATGAAACGTACAGTTACGAGCATGAGGATGGAAAAATAGACGGTGTTTCCGTAGCACAAAAATTAGGCCAGCCGGTAGAGCAAGTCTTCAAGACCTTAGTAACGCGAGGCACAGACCGCAATTTTTATGTATTTGTTATCCCGGTGGCAAAAGAACTGAATTTAAAAGCCGCAGCCCGAGCCGTAGGACAAAAGAGTGTAGAAATGATTCATGTGGATGAAATCAAAAATGCCACCGGCTATATTCGGGGCGGCTGTTCCCCGATTGGGATGAAAAAGCAATACAAAACTGTTATTGATGAAAGCGCTCAAAAGCTTTCCTTTATTATAGTAAGCGGCGGGAAAATCGGACAGCAGATTCAGATTTCTCCTCTAATGCTGTGTGATTTAATCGGCGCACAATTCGCCTCAGTCGCCTATAATGGATAAAGTGAATTTCCCGATCTGATCAGGAAATTCATCAGCAGAGATCAAGTATGTTTTTCACTTTCCCTGTCGATATCCAGACTCAATCTTTCCGTGATTTTTATAAGAAGCTGGTACGTTCGTTTCAAGCATATACCATGTGTATGGCAAGCGGATATAATTACCACTCCCGGGGTTGCCAACTAGCAGAAAAAGCCCCTGACAAATGGACATACCATCTGTCAGGGGCTTAAAATGAACTTTCTTTTGGACTCACCTGTTTCTCATCCTATAAGACGATTATTTGTCACTTGTTTAGAAACGATTTATCCCATTGGACTTTACCAATCCCTTTCTGATTTTTCTGAATTATCTACGATTTCACTGGTTAAGAACTGCTCCTTTTGAAAAATGCAATTCAAATTTCTCAAACTCAGCTTTTTCTTCTTCATGAAATCTTCCAAATTCAGGTTTCAGCACATGGGATTCTACGCACCTTTCTTTGACAAATCAATATAGATCTGAACATTTTAAACGGTTTTCAAAACGAGGCTACCGCCTTTTCCACTGTACTTTGGACTCACCCTTTACAATGAAGTTTTATTTTTTATCTATACGATAAAGGCCATTTCAATTTTGTGTTTACCGCTTTTTAGGGAGTAATTTCCCCGGCACTACGTCCGGTTACTTTTATCAGTCTTTCGTTTTACGAAAGGCCCTCTCCGCGCTTCTTTGGGGACTCTCCCAATTTGTTTTGACGCTTACTCCCAAATTTTTGGCTTACAATTGTCCTTGTACCGGACAAAATTAAACTCCTAAATTTCAGCCTTCAAAACATAGGAAGCCTAAAAAGCTCACACGCTTCTATTCAATTTTTATTTGACTGCCGTCCTCATGCCGCGCATATCTTTCTCCATTTTTTGAAAATACAAAAAGAACATCCGCCGCGATTTTATTTCGCCATGGGGACGTTCCGCCTTTTGTAAGCTTAAGATAGGAAGCTATCACAAAAAATCTGTTTCTCACCTGTTAAACCGGCGCTTGTGTCAGACTGTCTCGCAGATAAGCTCCGCTCTCGGAGAAACCCACGACTCACCAGGTCTTTTTCAATTTCTAACAGATTTTCTGAAGGCGGGAGCCTCGGTCCCCTGACCGATGGCAAAAGGCTGCGACTGTGAATCGTTCATTGGACTCGCTTCCTTTCCTCTGAAAATTTGCTTCCCAATTCTTTTGGAAGCTTCTTTTCTTATTTGTCCTCTTCTCTTTGAGTACGATTATATTATACCACGTTTTTAGTAAATGTCAACATTTAAAATTAATAAAATTAATATTTTATGTTAAAAATCTGTAAATAAAATATTTCTTCAAATGCGGTTGACTTCACGGTAGCAGAAGGGTAAAATAAATACTATCAAATTAGAAAAGAGAGGTTTTATCAATATATGGATAATGAATTTGCCGCCGATCTCATCACCCTGATTGATGACGAGGGCACTGAGCATGAATTTGAGATTCTTGATGTAATCGAAAGCGACGAGGGTACTTTTTACGCCCTTCTGCCTACCTTTGACGATCCCGGAGAAAGTCTGGAAGCCGACGGAATGTATTACATTTTTGAGGCGATCGAGGAGGATGGCGAGCAGCAGCTGGCAGAGGTGGAGGATGAAGAGCTGCTAGATCGGCTCTCTCAAATCTTTGAAAGCCGTTTCGAGGAGCTGTACGAGTATGATGAAGAGGAAGATTCTGAAAACCAGTAATTTCTTTTTTGATTGCTCTGTTAAAATCCAAAAAACTGTGTTATAATAATTCTGCGGCAAGGGCCGCTCAATAAGAAAAAAGATCCTGCGTGATTCGTGGACCGTGCTTATATAACCCTACAACTTATTTTTCGGGAGCTTTGTCTCCGCTGGCGGATTGCAGACCTCCCAGCCTTAGCTGGACGAAGGGAGCGTGAAACCAGAGGGCGGGCACCCACCTGTCTTTTGGTAGGCAGGTTATTGATAGCACATTACGGTCAGGCGGGATTCTTTTATACTCTTTTCCAGCGGGTCAGCTTTTATAGTTTTCCTTGCTGCCAGTTCTTTGAAAGGCTCCGGTCTAAAAAGCTTTTCCTCAGCTGAAAAGCTGGTATTTCAGTTTAACCTGCAAAGGGGTTTTCTGCTTTTCTCAAGGACAGCGGCATATTTTGATAAAGAAATACGTTCTTTCTCCAAATTTTCTTTTTTAATAAAGCTTGAATATAAAGTTAAAAAGCTGTCAACCGGAATTTATTGCAAAAAACGCGGCGCTGAAGAAATCTTTCAGCGCCGCGTTTTTATTTGGCGGTGTTCTTTTCCTTCCTCTTTCTTATCTTAAACCGATTGATCATTTTATCTGCCGGCGGTTTTAGAGAAAGAGAGAAAGGACTTTTTTGATTCAGCGTATCTTTCACCCTTTCTTTTGCCATACTAAAAATAAAGGAAACGGGGTGTTTTTTTGAAGCTGAAGAATACTTTATCAGCGGTAGGAGGCTTTCTTTCCGGCGCTGTTAACGGCCTGCTTGGAGCCGGAGGCGGTATGATTGCTGTGCCTATGCTGGCCAAATCCGGTCTGGAAGCGAAAAAGTCCCATGCCACCTCGGTGGCTGTCATTTTGCCGATTTGCGTGTTCAGTTCCATTCTATACTTAACTGACGGAAGGGTAACTTTGGGCGATGCCGCGCCTTACCTGCTTTGGGGAGCACTGGGGTCCATCATCGGCTCCTGGCTTCTGACAAAAATCAAGGATGTGTGGCTCCACCGCATTTTTGGAGTGCTGATGCTGTGGGCCGCTGTCAGGATGCTGTTCCGATGAGCTTCCTATGGGCTGCGGCAGCCGGCACCCTATCCGGCATGATTGGAGCCATGGGCCTTGGAGGCGGCGGCGTTTTAATAATCTATCTGACCCTGTTTCTCGGCATGGAGCAAGGTATTGCCCAAGGCGTAAACTTAATTTTCTTTATTCCCAGCGCCGTCATCGCTCTGATCGTATACTCAAGAAAGAAAATGATCGACTGGAAGGCCGCCATACCCGCCGCTGTTTTAGGCGTGGCCGGTGCCTGGCTCGGCACCTATCTTTCCTCTCTGATCGACGGCTACTGGCTTTCCAAGCTGTTCGGCGGCCTGCTGCTTATTATGGGCGTAATGCAGCTCTTTTATAAAAAGGAAAAGGGCGGGGATTCTGCCGGCAGTAAAAAAGATCTCTCTTCCAGCTCTCACCGACAAGGAGAATAAATTCCTTTCCTGCTTCCGATATGCTATAATATTATGAAACAATATTATATTTTTCGGAGGTAGCTTATGAACGTGTCGGTTCTTGGCTGCGGGCGGTGGGGTTCCTTCATCGCCTGGTACTTAAATAAACTTGGCTTTTCCGTGACCCTTTGGGGACGTCCCGGTTCCGCTCGGCTGAAAGCACTCTGCGAAACCCGTGATAACGGCTTGCTTACCTTTCCCTCAACAGTAAAATTCACCGACGATCTTAAGCAGGCGGTTTCCGAGGCCGAGCTTCTTTTTATCTCTATCAGCGCCCAATCCTTGCGGACGCTGACAGCTTCGCTGCAGCCCCTGCTTCCGAAAAACACGCCGGTGATTCTTTGCATGAAGGGAATTGAGGAGGCCACCGGCCTACGCTTGACTCAAATCGTGGGAGAATTTATTTCCGCGCCCTCTGCCGTCTGGGTAGGTCCGGGCCATGTACAGGACTTTCTTCAGGGGATTCCCAACTGCATGGTGATTGACTCTCAGGACGATACCCTGAAGCAAAGGCTGGTGCCCTTGCTTTCCAGCGAGTTGATCCGATTCTACTATGGTACCGATTTGATCGGCAGCGAGGTCGGCGCAGCGGCCAAAAATGTGGTGGGCATCGCCGCCGGGATGCTGGACGGGCTGGATCAGTCCAGCCTAAAGGGTGCTTTGATGTCCAGGGGAACCCGGGAAATCGCCAGGCTGATTGAGTCGATGGGCGGCAATGGCCTCTCGGCCTATGGCCTGTGCCATTTAGGAGATTATCAAGCCACCTTGTTTTCCCAGCACAGCCACAACCGCCGTTTTGGCGAGCTTTTTATTCGCCATGAGCCTTATGGAGAACTGGCGGAGGGAGCCTCTACCGTGCGGGCGTTGTGCCTGCTGGGGCAACGGCTTCAAGTGGATTTGCCAATCTGCCAGGCGGTAGATCAGGTGGTTCACCGGGGTGAGGATCCTAGCCTGGCATTGTCCGGCTTGTTTTTGAGAACCTTAAAAAATGAGTTTTAAGGAGGCTGAGCAATATGAGCATCGACCATGGCCGGCCTTTTGATTTCGGAAGAGTCTCCTCTGATTACGCGAAATACCGGGATATTTATCCGCAGGAGCTTTACCGCCGGCTGCGGGCGTTGGAGATCGGATGCCAGGGCCAAAGCGTTTTAGATCTTGGAACCGGGACCGGCGTTCTGCCCAGAAATCTGGCGCCATACGGGGCCAGGTTCGTTGGTATCGACCTTTCCGCAGAGCAGATTCGTCAGGCTGAGCTGCTTTCCAGATCCTCCGGAGGGAATATCCGCTATCTGACAGGCTCTGCCGAAGAGATTTCTTTTCCTGATACAGTCTTTGATGCCGTCACTGCCTGTCAGTGCTTTTTCTATTTTGATCACACCCGTCTGGCTCCCAAGTTATTCCGCATTCTAAAGCCTGAAGGAAAGCTGGCTATTATTTATATGGCCTGGCTTCCCTTCGAGGATAAAATCGCCGGAGCCAGTGAACAGCTAGTTTTACGGTATCACCCGGATTGGACAGGCGGAGGAGAGATTCGTCATCCCATAGAGGTAGATTCCTGCTACAAAAGGTTCTTCACCTGTGAAAACGAGTGCGTTTTCGACGTTTCTGTTCCCTTTACCCGAGAAAGCTGGGCTGGACGAATCAGAGCCTGTCGGGGGATTGGGGCCTCTCTCTCCCCGGAACAGGTTCAAGAATTTGACTCGGAACACAGACAGCTTCTGCGGGACATTGCGCCAGAACAGTTCTCGATTCTCCATTACTGCGCCGTGACGGTGCTGAAAAAAAGGTCTTTTGTCAACTTTTCCAGTGAGCCATAAGAATCCGCTTCTGAAAAAGCAGGCCAATAAAGGCCAGACCGGAAATTTCCGGTCTGGCCTTTCTCATATCAAAGCTCCCAGGCTTTGCAAAAAAGCATTCCATTTGGGAAATATTTTTAAGGGATAAAAAGCTGTTGACAGCCGCTGAACAGCATTGAAAGCAAGAATAGGAGACCCATAAGAAGGCTATAGTAAAACGACCGTTTATTTGCAAGCCTAACTTAATAAAACAAAAGCCGTACTAAATTTTAGTTTCCGAAAGAAAAGTCACATGTTTATTCTGGCAGCCATACACACTTAGCTCCCCTTTGAAAGCTTCGCTTGGTTCAGCATTGTTTCCCGCGATTGAAAATACGGTTGGAGGCTTCCGAGCTGACCAGCATAATCACAATATACACCAGCAAAAACACCGGCAGCAAACCTACGTTGACTTTTGTAGCGACCAATCCGAAAAACGGCGGCAGCAAGGTTGAACCAGTATAGCAGACAGCCATCTGAAACCCCATCATTGACTGGGCGTCCTCTTTTCCAAACCGGACAGGGGTTTCATGAAGCATACAAGGATAAATTGGAGCGCAGCCAGCTCCAACCAGAATAAAGCCGATGAGACATACAAACTGCGGCAAGGGCAAAAGCAGGCACACCACTCCCAAGAGCACCGTGAGCTCTCCGATTCGTATCATCTGCTGGTTATTGAACCGAATGGCCAGGAATCCGGAAACCAGTCTGCCTGCGGTCAAGCCTCCCCAATAGAGGGAAACCCACTGCGCCGCGGCAGCGGCGTCAATTCCTTTTTCCGTAATTAAAAAGCTGCTTCCCCAAAGGCCCAAAGTCATTTCTACTCCGCAGTATAAGAAAAAGGAGATCAGCGCTACCTTCGCGCCCTTGATTTTCAAAGGCGCAAGGAAGCCCCCTTTCCCGGAGGCAATAGGCGGATCGAGATCTGCTTCCCGTTCTGGCTCTCCAGGATTTTCACCATTCGCATCTGCCTCCTGCTTTTTTTGGCTGGTTTTTTCCGCCACCTTATTCCATAAGGGCAGAGTCGCGATTAAAACGGCCACCAGGACAAACTGGATGATTGCCACCGTTAGATATCCCATTCTCCAGTCCACACCCAGGCTCATATACTGAGACATAATCAGAGGACCGGCCATGGCTCCAACGCCCCAGAAGCAGTGCAGCCAGCTCATATGCCGGGATTCATAGTGCTCCGCCACGTATTCGTTCAGGCCCGAGTCCACCGCGCCGGCACCGAGGCCCAGAGGGATCGCCAGCAGAATCATAAAAACAAAAGCGGGTACAAAGCTGAAGCCCAGCAGAGCCAGAGCGGTCATCAGCACGCTTACCGCCGTTACCTTTCCCACGCCGAAGCGCTTTAAAAGCTTGCTGCTGAACAAGCTGGAAACCACCGTTCCAACAGAAATCACCATAGAAATAATCCCTGCGTCACCCAGGCTTGCCCCAAATTCCTTCTGAGCGACAGGCCATGCCACGCCTAATAAAGAATCCGGCAGCCCCAGGCTGATAAACGCTGCGTAAATCACAATCAAAAATAATGTAACCATGATGTCTGCTCCCTCATTTTCCTCAATGCAAAATCTTAATGCCGCGCCGTCTTTGACAATCCTACTATACTATCAGGAGGATTGTCAATCGGGCAAATTAATCATTTTAAAGTTCAGCACAATCAGACAAAAGCAAGGCAAATTTTATGTTTCTTTCGCAGAGAGCGGCTAAAAACAGACTTTCTCAAACGGCAGGCAAAAGCTGCAATCAAAAAAGCTTCCAACCGAAAGCGTCTTTAAGGCCGCTTTCGGTTGGAAGCTTTTATTGATTTTTGCCGAAACCAGCCTCGGCAGCCTGTTTTTATTCCTTCGCCGGTTCCTGAGCCTGATCAGCCGTCTTTCCTTTTCGGCGCTCCCTACGCTGGGATTCCCATACATAACAAATTTTTGCCTCTTTCCCTTTGGTCACGCTTCGGCGGATACGGTCAAGAAGATATTTAACAAAGCCTCCCAGGCCAAACCCGGCCATAGAGCAGATCACGTCGTCCACGTCCGCCACGCCGGTATTCAAAGTATATTGAAACGCCTCAATCACAACCACTAGAGCCAACGGAACCAGCAGCCTTTTCCACAGCCTCCAGGCCGGCGTCAGCGCGGACAGGAAGAAGCCAATCGGGATAAAAAAGATCACATCGCTGAAAAACAGCTTCATCCCATCGGGATTTCCCTCTCGAAACGCCTGAATATAACGTAAGATCTGAGAAAAGGGCACTAAATTCAACTGGCGCATCCCACTAAAGTTCATTGGACGGAAATAGAGAAAAATCGCCAGCAGCAAAATCAGCAGGTAGCATCCGGATGCCACGGAAGCCTTCTGGAAAAAACAGCAAAAGTCCCTTTTCGCCTCCGGTTCGCTCCAATTTCCCTGGGCAAAAATACGCATGAGAAAACAGCAGAGCAAGGGCATTGACCAAACCATCCCCCAGCTCACCCCATCGTACACGTTGACAGCCATGGTGAAATCCTCCATGCTGGGCCCCTCATAAATCCTGATTCCAATCCGGATTGCAAACGTAATTACTGTGAGAAACATGGAGGACAGCATCGCCACGCCTATCGGCTCGTACAGCTTGAACAGAAGCAAAAGGACAAGCGCTATGCCGAAGGCAACCACGGCCACAAAAATCTGGCGGTAAACATCGGAAAAATAGCTCTGCGCGTCTTGGGGCAGCAGAAACATAGCCAGGCCGGCCGCAATAGACACAAACCATTGGATGCTGCTCATTCTGGGAGGCGCTTTCACCTTCATAGGTAATTCCTCCTATAATCCAAATAATTCTGTAAAATAATGACCGCGGCGACGCTGTCCACCACAGCCTTTCTTTTTTTCCCCCTGACATCGGTCTGATTTAGATAGCCATGGGCAGTCACTGTAGTGCCCCGTTCATCCACAAAGGCTACCGGCAGGCCTGTCTTTTCTTGCAGAAGCGCTCCAAATTCCCGGGCGTTTTGGGCGCTTTCCCCTTCTGAGCCATCCATATTTTTCGGCAGGCCCAAAGCGATTTGCTCCGCCCGCCGCTCGTTTGAAAGCTTGACTATTTTCTCTATCAGCCGCTCCCTGTTGTGCTCCTGAATGACGCATAGGGGCGACGCCAGCATTTCCGCCCGGTCGCATACCGCCACGCCGGTACGGGCCTTGCCCAAATCGATTCCCAGGATGATCATCACGCGCTGCCTTTCTTCTTTTCAGGTCTCCACCAATCCTGTTTTTCAAAGGTGGAAACCTCCGGATTTAAATGGGAAGCGTCGTTCTGTGAGACGATGTGCGGCACAAAGCTGTCGTCATATTCCACCACACTGACTGCGGTATTATCGCACCACTCTACGGAATTTAATTCCTCAATCGGCTTTCCGCCCGCGTAACACAGGAAATTCCGGATCGCGCAGCCATGGGTGGCGATGCAAACCGTTTTTCCCGGGTGCTCTCCGGCGATCCTGTCCACGCAGCTTTTCATCCGCTCAAATACATGAACCATCGGCTCGCCGTCCCGCGGCGCAAACTTCCAGGGCTGGTTCTCCCATAAGTCGTAGTCCTCGGGATACAGGGTAGAAAACTCGTTCCAGGGACCTCCCTCCCAGTAGCCGCCGTTGATCTCCATCAAATCCGCCTCCACATAAATTGGCAAATGATGAAACTGATTGATGGCCTCGGCAGTAGCATAAGCCCGCTTCAGGGGGCTGGAATATAAGTAATCGATCTTTACATTCCGCATCCGGAGCGCCAAAAGCTCCAGCTGTTTTTTCCCGTTCTCGGTCACCTCGGCGTCCGTGTGTCCCTGAAACCGTCGGTTTAAATTTCCCGCCGCTTCACAGTGGCGGACCAAAATAATTCTTGTCATGCTTGTCATCTCCTAATTTACCACGGCTTGACCATGCCGGCCAGCTCAGTCACTGAGGCGATTCCCTGATCATCCAGGTAGCGGTTCAGTCCTTCCTTGATTTTCAGGGGAGCATAGGGATCAGAAAACAGAGCCGTGCCCACCTGGATGGCGGAAGCCCCCGCCAGCATCATCTCCACCGCGTCCCGCCAGGTGGAGATTCCTCCCATGCCCACCACGGGAATTTTGACCGCACCGGCCGTCTGCCAAACCATGCGGACCGCGACCGGAAACACGGCCGGGCCGGAAAGGCCTCCGGTATTATTTCGGATAATGGGACGGAGGGTGTTGATATCGATCCGCATCCCAGTCAGTGTATTGATCAGCGATAAGGCGTCGGCGCCCTCGCTTTCCGCCGCCCTGGCGATCTCAGCGATATCAGACACATTGGGGGAAAGCTTCACCATCAGCGGCTTTTTGCAGTGGGCGCGGACCTCCCTGGTGATGGCTCCCACGCTTTGACAGGAGGTGCCGAACTGAACCCCGCCATGCTTCACATTGGGGCAGGAAATGTTCATCTCGATCATATCCACAGAGGATTCAGAGAGCTTTTCCGCCATTTGGGCGTATTCCTCCGGCGTGTTCCCGGCAATATTGGCGATCACAACCGTTTCCTGCTCCTTGAGCCAGGGCAGGTCCCGCTCTATAAAATGATCCACACCTGGATTTTGCAGGCCGACGGCGTTTAAAATCCCAGACGGGGTCTCGGCGATTCTCGGCGGCGGATTACCCATTCTGGGCTTCAGGGTGATCCCCTTGCAGGAAAGGCCGCCGATCTCTTTCAGCGGATAAAACTCGCTGTATTCCCGGCCGAAGCCGAAGGTGCCGGAAGCGGTGATCACCGGATTCTTAAATTCCACGCCGGCGATATTCACAGTTAAATCCGCCATTAGAAAACCACCTCCTCAGCATTGAACACAGGACCGTCCTTGCAAACGTGGAGATAAGCCTCTTCCCCGTCCGCTTTTTTGATTTTGCAGGCGCACACCAGGCATGCTCCCACACCGCATCCCATCCGTTCCTCCAGGGAAATCTGGCAGGGTACGCCCCGTGCTTCAGCTTCTTCCGCCACACCCTTCAGCATGGGTCCAGGACCGCAGGCCAGCACAACGTCCTTCGGTTCTTCCAGAACCTTCCTCAGCGGCTCGGTAACCAGTCCGCGGAACCCCGCGCTTCCGTCGTCGGTGCACAGAATGACCCGGCAGCCGGCCTTCTCAAAATCTTCCTTCAGAATCACGGCATCCCGGCTGCGGAAGCCCAGGATCACCGTAGCGTTTTTGCCAAAGGGCTTGGCCGCCATCAAAAGCGGAGGCACTCCGATGCCGCCGCCTACCAATACCGCCCGCCTCGAGGGATCCCCTGCTGTAAACCCATGGCCCAGGGGCGCCAAAATATCCACCGTCTGCCCCTCTTCAAATTGGGAAAGAAGCTCAGTGCCCTCTCCCCTCACTTGAAAGACCAGCCGCAGAGTTCCTTCTTCCGGGTCGGCGTCACAAATAGAAATCGGCCGCCGGAGAGTCTTCCCCGGCACCAAAAGATGGGCAAACTGCCCCGGCTGCGCCTTGGAGGCGAACTCCCGGCTCTCCACAGTAAAATCGTAAATTCCGGGCTGGAGCTCTTTTTTGCAGACCAGCCGGCAGGACTGGGTATTGTATTTCATGCTATGTGTCATCCTTCCGTCCTCTCCAGGAGAGGATAAGACTTTATAAGTATTGTAGCGTGCTTTTTTAATTCTCAATAGGTTTTCCCAGCAGGCTTTGCTTTCCGGCTCTTTCCGGCAGATAAAGGCCCAAAAGCTTTGAGAGCAGTCTGCTCCGGCGGCGGCCCCTCCGCTGACGCCGCTAAGGTCATAGGCCGCCGTATGAACCGCACCTCTGAATTATCACCGGCTGCGGCTCCGGCGGTGCCGCCCAGATTATCACTTATGGGCCGTCTGGGAAGCGGCCTCTCATCGGAGAAAACGAAAGCTTATCCCGCCTGGATACAGCCTACGATCTCATCCCGCATCCGGATGGCCTCCCGCCGGGCGGCGCCCGCATAATCCCTTTCGTCACAGCCTTCCTTCTGCCAGGCGCAGAGAATCCCCCGAGAGGAATTGATAATGGCTCCCAAGCCGTTTTGGTCAAAGGCGGGGGCTACATCTCTGGCGCCGCCGCCCTGGGCGCCGTAACCGGGCACCAGGAAAAAGGTATGGGGCAAGGCCTCGCGGAGCTCCTGAAGCTGAGCGGGATAGGTGGCCCCCACTACCGCGCCCACGCCGGAATAGCCGTAAGCGCCCATCAGCTCCCTGCCCCACTGCTCGCACATCACGCCCATGGTGTAGTATACCGTATCCTCAGAGGAAATCAATTGATTCTGCAGTTCGCCGGATGAGGGATTGGAGGTTTTCACCAATACGAACATCCCCTTGTCCATGGCCTTGCACACCTTCAGCACAGGGGTGATTCCATCGGATCCTAAATATCCGTTTACCGTCAAGGCGTCGGCGCCGAAGGCTGAGCAGGCGGCTTCCTCCACCTGGGTTTCTCCCAGATGGGCTGCGGCGTAAGCCTCCATTGTGGTGCCGATGTCGTTGCGTTTTCCGTCCTCAATCACGTACATCCCTTTTTCCTTGGCGTACTGGATCGTCTGGGCCAGGGTTCTCATTCCCTGCCAGCCGTACATCTCATAATAGGCGCATTGAGGCTTTACTGCCGGCACAATATCGCACAGGGCGTCGATTAAGCCCTTATTGTACTCCAAAATAGCCGCGGCGGCTCCCTCCAGAGTTTTTCCGTAATTCCGATAGGCGTTCTCCTTCAGGTAAGCCGGAAGATAGCTCAGCTTGGGATCTAAGCCCGCCACAGTAGGGTTGTTTTTCGCTTTGATATTGTCGATCAAACGGTCAAACGGCATGATAAATTCCTCCTATGTTTCGGTTTTTGTGTGTTTGATATCTCTCCGCGATTTGTCATTGCTTTTTTATCCTTCAAATTCCAGCCTTTGATCTTTTAACGCATTTCTTTCCCTTACGCTGTCTTATATCATCTTTTTCACCATTTTATCTCTTTTCCTCCACTTGCCGGCTCAGCCGTCCTGGTAGACTATTTCGCCCCGGCATACGGTCATGACCACCTTGCCGGACAGGGACATACCATGAAACGGGGTGTTTTTGGACCTGCCATGGAGCCTGTCCCGGTCCACCGTCCATCGGCGGTTCTCGTCAAACAAGGCAAAATCAGCCGGCCCGCCGGCTCTCAGCGTCCCGCCGGGCAGCTTTAAGAGCCGCGCAGGATTCAAAGACATTTTTGCAATCAATTCCGGCAAGGTTAAATAGCCTGGCTTTACCAGCGCCGTATAACAAGCGGACAAGGCTGTTTCCATGCCGATGGAGCCGTTGGGCGCCCTGTAAAAATCCGCCTTATCCTCCTCGCTGTGGGGAGCGTGGTCCGTGGCGATGGCATCCAGAGTTCCGTCTCTCAGCGCTTCCAGCAGCGCCCTGCGGTCCTCGTCTGTTCTCAGCGGCGGGCTCATGCGCCAGTCAGCGTTTTTCTTTCTCAGCGCTTCCTCGGTCAGCAGAAGATAATGGGGGGCGGTTTCCCCAGTGACCTGCACGCCCCGTTTTTTAGCGTCACGGATCATGGCGGCGCTCACCGCCGTGCTCACATGGCAGATATGAATCGGGACGCCATAGGATTCCGCCAGCGCGATTTCCCTGGCTGTAGCCGCGTTTTCGCTGGCCGCCGGCACGCCGGGAACATTCAGTTCCCGGGAAACCGCGCCCTCGTTCATCAGTCCGCCCTGGGACAAATATAAATCCTCACAATGGGACACCACCCTCAAGCCAAGGCTGGCGGCTTCCTTCATGGCTCTGGCCATCAGCAGGGAGTTCTCCACCGGCCTGCCGTCATCCGTTAAAGCAACGGCGCCGGCCTTTTGCAGTTCCATGAAAGGGGCCAGCTCCTCCCCTTTCATTCCCTTCGTGATGCAAACGGCTGGATAAACCCTGCAGCAGGCGCTTTCAGCTCTTTGCAGGAGCTCCTCCACCAAGGCGGGAGAATCCATAGGAGGCTTTGTGTTGGGCATAGCCAGCAGAGAGGTCACTCCCCCGGCGGCGGCGGCCCGGCAGCCGGTGAACACGTCCTCTTTATAGGTAAGCCCCGGATCTCTCAGATGAACGTGCATGTCCACAAGGCCTGGCAGCAAGGCGAGGCTCTGAGCGTCCACGGTCTTATCCGCTGGGTCCTGTATATTTTTTTCTATTTTTTCAATAACTCCATTCCTGCATAGCAGGTCAAGCCGCTCACAGCATATTTTTTCAGGGTCTGCCAGCTTAGCGCCCCGGATTAGGATGCTTCCCATTCGATCACCTCATTTTTCTCTAATGATAGCATACCCTTTTTCTTCCTTTCTGTAAAGGAAGATCCAAAAGAAAGATGCTGTTTTTTATCGTTTCGCGCGGCGGTGGGCAGAGAAACGCACGGCAATTAAAAACAAATTCACACGGCGAACGCCCCCATGGCCGCTTTCATGATTTTAAGGCGGTTTCCCAAGGAGGATCCATCAGGAATCAGGAAAGCCTATCGTCTTTTTTACCCACCGGGCCGTCTCCGCTGTTTTCAAAAATGATTTCAGGTTTTGAATGAAGCCTCATTCCACCGGAAAGGTCCCCTCCCCGGTTACTCTGGCATAAATCAGCGGTTCCTTTTCCGGAGGCTGGGAGCCAAAGGAAAGAGCGCTGCAAAACGTATCCGCAGCCGGAGAGAGAAGCTCTTTCCGGCTGGTAAGCAGCGTGGCTATACTGTCGCCTTTCCGCACAAAGTCTCCCGGCTTTTTATGAAGCTCAATTCCGGCGCCGTAATCAACAGCGTCTCCTTTTCTCTCTCGGCCCGCTCCCAGCTGAGCGGCGGCCGCGCCGACCAAACGGGTATCCATATGGGTAAGGAAGCCCTCCCGGGAAGAAAAAACCTCTTTTCGAAAAGAGGCCTGGGGCAGCCGGGAAAAGTCCTCTAAGGCGCTTTCATCCCCGCCCTGGGCTTTTACCATCTCCTTCAGCTTGCGAAAGGCTTCCCCATTGCCGAGCTGCTTTCTTGCCAGGGCACAGCACTCCTCCTGCCCGCCTTTTCCCGACAGGGCCAGCAGCCCTGCGCACAGGTTCAGGCACAGCTCCGTCAGATCCTCAGGGCCTTGCCCCCGCAGGGTCTGCACGGCTTCCATCACCTCCAGGGCGTTGCCGATCCGGTTTCCCAAGGGGCGGTCCATATTGGTAATCAAGGCCGCCGTTTTCCGGCCCGCCCTGGTTCCGATGCCCACCATTTCCCGCGCTAAGGCGGCGGCGTCCTCAGCCCGCTTCATAAAGGCCCCGCTGCCGGTTTTCACATCCAGCAGAATACAATCCGCCCCCGCCGCCAGCTTTTTGCTCATAACGCTGGAGGCGATCAGCGGGATGCTCTCCACCGTGGCGGTAACATCGCGCAAGGCGTAAAGCTTTTTATCCGCCGGTGCCAGATTCCCGGTTTGGCCGATAACGCAGCAGCCCACCCGGTTGACAATCTCAATAAACTTTTCCCGATCCAATTCCACTTGAAAGCCCGGAATCGCCTCCAGCTTATCCAAGGTTCCTCCCGTATGGCCCAGGCCTCTTCCGCTCATTTTCGCCATTTTCACCCCCAAAGAGGCTACGACCGGCGCAACCACCAGAGTGGTTTTATCTCCCACGCCGCCGGTACTGTGCTTGTCGGCCTTAGCCCCGCCGATACCGGACAAATCCACCTGGTCTCCTGAGGCAGCCATTGCCATGGTCAGATCTGTTGTTTCCCGCCGATCCATTCCGTTGATGCAAATAGCCATCAGCAAAGCCGACGCCTGATAATCCGGGATCATCCCCTGGGTGTATTGACTCACAAAAAAGCGGATCTCCTCCTCCGACAGGGCAAGTCCATCCCGCTTTTTGGCAATGATGTCATAAATTCTCATAGGCGCACCCTTCTTCAATCAATAAATTTAAACCGGCAAGGCCGCCTTCCGTCGTTTGGAATCCAAAGAAAGCCGAATCGAAAGGGAACCGCCGCGCAAACAGGAAACGAAAACAGAGGAAAACCCAAATTCAACAGCCGGAAACCGAGCCTGAAGCCAGCGGGAAAAGGGCTTCTAATTATTTTAATCTTCGGCCGCAACTCTTCCGCGGAGCTTAAAAACATTCAAAGCGCTGCGCGCCGGCTTCACCAATAGCCGTTCCCAGCTTGCTTTCCCCCAAAATTCTATTTATCTGGTATCCGGGAAACATTTTACGCGGCTATTCCTCCAGCCTGCTCTTCCGGAAGCCCCTGGGCAAAAGCTCCTTCAGCAAATAAGCTTCCTCCACCCCGTTCTCCGTCGCCAGCAATATCTCAAAGGTTTCCGGGTCGCAGAATTCCGCCATCACCTGGCGGCATACCCCGCAGGGCGGGCAGGGATTTTCCGGGTTCTCTCCGGTTCTTCCTCCCGCTACGGCGATGGCCAGAAACTCCCGCTCTCCCTCGCTGACTGCCTTAAAAAAGGCCGTTCTTTCCCCGCAGCTTGTCGGACTGAAAGCGGCGTTCTCAATATTGCAGCCGGTATAGACTTTTCCATTCTTAGTCAAAAGGGCGGCTCCCACGGCAAAATGGGAATAGGGCGCGTAAGCGTTTTTTCTAGCCTCCAGCGCCAGCCTGCCCAGCCTCTCACGGTCCATGAAACCGCCTCCTTTTACACTGATTTACGCCAGCTCCAGGGCGACCTCCATCATCCGGGTAAAGCCGGTCTGCCGCTCCTGCGCCGGAAGGGATTCTCCCCGCAGCGGGCAGTCGGAAACCGTCAGAAGGCACAGGGCGTTTTTCCCGCACCGGGCGGCGTTCATATAGAGGGCGGCGGCTTCCATCTCCACCGCCAAGACCCCCATCCTCTTCCATTTCAGTAAGGACTCCTCATCGTCGCCGTAAAACAAATCGGATGAAAGCACATTGCCCACCCGAATCGGAACCCCCTTCCGTCCGGCGGCGGAAACAGCCTTTTCCAGCAGCGCAAAGCTGGCGGTAGGGGCAAAGGCGCCCGGCAGCCGATACTGGGCGGCGTAATTGGAATCGGTGCACGCTCCTATGCCGGCGATCAGATCCCGGAGCTGTACCTGATCCGCGATGCCGCCGGCGGTTCCAATGCGGATGATATTCTCCACGCCGTAAAAATGAAACAGCTCATAGGAATAGATTCCGATAGAAGGCATACCCATACCGCTGCCCATAACGGAAACCGGCTTTCCGCGGTAGATTCCTGTGTAGCCCAGCATATTCCGCACGGTATTGAAGCATTTTGGATTCTCCAAATAGGTTTCCGCGATAAATTTGGCCCGCAGAGGATCTCCGGGCATCAAGACTGTTTGGGCGATCTCTCCCTGCTTTGCTCCGTTGTGAGGGGTTGGCGTATTCTGCATTTTTATCCTCCTTTGAATCCTGCGGCCGCTTTGCTTTCAAAACGGCTCTCCGCAGCGTTTCTCACCGGCGCGTTTGCTTGACCGCGCGTTTCCCGCGCCGCCGGCTGTCCGCTGCTTTTTTTCATTCTCCATCCCGCTTTTTCAGCGCTTTTGTTATCAGGCTTTTAGCAGATCCGCCAGCCGGCTTTTTCCCCAGGCGAGAGGCGGCAGGCGGAAATACTCTAATATCGTGGCGGAAATATCCGCGAAGGTGGGAAGGGTTCCCAGATTTTTTCCTTTTCGAACCCGGTTCCCGGCGGTCAGCCAAGGCACATATTCCCGGGAATGGTCAGTGGATGGCGTAGATGGGTCGCAGCCATGGTCTGCCGTTATCATCAAAAGGTCCTCCGGACCCAGTCCCTCAAGGAGCCTGGGAAGCTGCCGGTCAAAATAGGAAAGCGCCTGGGCGTAGCCTTTTGCGTCGTTCCTATGCCCGTAAATCATGTCGAAGTCCACCAGGTTCACAAAGCATAAGCCATTGAAGTCTTTCCTCGTCAGTTCAACGGCCCTTTCAATTCCCTCCGCATTGTTTTCTGTACGGTAGGCTTCCGTGACGCCCCGTCCCGCGAAAATATCCATGATCTTTCCAACCGACAGCATAGACAGCCCCGGCTGGGCCGAAATCCGATCCAAAAGGGTGTCTCCGGGCGGATCCAGGGAAAAATCATGCCGGTTGGAAGTTCTCACATAGCTTCCCGGTTCTCCCACAAAGGGACGGGCGATGATCCTGCCCACGCCGTGCTCGCCGGTCATCAGCTTCCTGGCAAGGCGGCAGCACCGGTAAAGCTCCTCTACCGGCACCGTCTCTTCGTGAGCCGCCACTTGAAACACGCTGTCAGCGCTTGTATAAACGATCAAGCCTCCATTTTTCTGAGCCTGCTCCCCATAGTCCCGGATCACGTCGGTGCCGGAATAAGGGCGGTTACACAGCACCTTACGCCCAGTAAGCCTCTCGTATTCCCGAATGATTTCCTCCGGAAAGCCGTGGGGATAGGTAGGCATCGCTCTTTGTGACACAAGGCCGGCAATCTCCCAATGGCCGGTTGTGGTGTCCTTTCCCATAGAAACCTCTCTGCACCGGCCGAAGGCTCCCGTAGGAGCGGACTCCTTCGTCCCGCAGATTACTCCGTCAATATTAAAAAGCCCCAGCTTTTTCAGATTAGGAACCTCTAAAAAGCCGCTGCGGAAGCAAGCCGCCAGGGTATTGCTGCCCTGGTCGCCGTATTCCGCTGCGTCGGGAGCTTCTCCAATACCGAAGCTGTCCAGCACAATCAAAAACACTCGTTTCATTCAGCATCTCCTATTTTCGTCTGGTGGTTTCTCCCTGCCGAAAGGCTACGGGAACTGTTTTTTGAAGATTCCGGGGCCCCGCGCCCTGGATCAGTTCCTGAAGCAAGGAAAACGCCTCTCTCCCCATCCTCCGCGCCGGCTGAACCACTGTAGTCAATTCCGGCGTCATCAGCCTTCCCAAGCGAACGCCGTCAAACCCCACCAGCATGATATCCTCCGGTACTCGGATTCCCTTACCGCTCAGGTATTTATATACGGAAAGCGCGGTCATATCGCTGGAGCAAAGAATCCCATCGGTATCGGGAAAGCGTTCCAAAATATGGGGAGCGCAGGCGAGTCCGCTTTCAAAATCATAGCCGCAGTCCAAAAAGCGGGGCTCCAGATTCCATTTTCGGCACACATCCATGTACCCCTGAAAACGCATCTGCCCGCTGCTGTAAAGCTGAGGACCCCGCAGGTGAACCAGCCTTTTGCAGCCGCAGTCCACCAAATGCTCCGCCGCGAGCTGTCCGCCTAAATAGTTGTCTGAGGAGACGGACGCCTCATATTCCCGGCCGGCTTTCCGGTCGACCACTACCACAGGCAGGCGGCACCGGCGGATTTCCTCCTCCATCTCGTCGTTGTTGGCGGTGATAACAATGCCATCCGCGTTCATTTCGCTGAGAAGCCTGATATAATCCCATTCTCTTTTCGGCTCCCGGCCGCTGTCGCACACTACCACCTGATAGCCCTTCTCCTGGGCAGCCTCCTCCAAGGCGGTGCCGATCTCATTTAGAAATAAATTGTGTAAAGAGGGAATCACATAGCCAATCAGCGAGGAAGGCTGTTTATAAAATGCCTTGGCGCTTTCTACGGGCTGAAACCCGGTTTCCCTCATCGCCTTTAAAATTCTCTCCCGCTTTTCCGGGGCCACCCTGGCAGTGCCGTTGACCACCCGGGAAACCGTAGCCAGAGAAACCCCCGCCAGCCTCGCGATATCGCTGAGATTTGCCAAAGCCCCACCTCCTGTTATTATAACCGGATAAATTGGTTCAGCTGCCATCCCGGCTTCCTTTTCCGCGTAAATTTTTTAAGCCAGCCATTACTGAAGGCGTTTCCTGGCTTCCTCACAGCAAGGCCGGAATGCCGAGGGCACCGCCCTTTGCTCCAAGCCCTCCAGATCCAGCCAGAGGAATTCCTCCGGCTGCCCCAAAACCCAGACGCCATAGCAGCTAAGCTTCCATTCCACATGGGTAAAAACATGCTGGTAGCTGGGCAGTCTTTCCGTGCGCAAAAGCTTCATGCCCTTCTCAGCGCACCAGATTTCCGCTTCTTTTTCCGTCAGAGCTCCCTCCGCGTTGGGGAACTCCCACAAATTTTTCAGCACGCCGGTATTCCCCCGCTTATGGAGCGCCGTCTTATTTTCGCTGAACAAAATCAGCACTGTCTTATCTTCCTTTTTTCTAGGCTTTTTCGGCGGCTTGACCGGAAATTCCGTCATGCTTCCCAGCCGGCGGCTCTCACACAAAGCGCTGAGGGGGCAGCTCCCGCATTTGGGAACGCCGTTCGGAAGGCAGACGGTAGCTCCCAAATCCATCATCGCCTGGTTGAAATCCCCGGGACGGTCCTCCGGCTGAAGGTCCTGCACCAACGCGGTGATGCGTTTTTTTGTTTCCGGAGAGGTAACGTCGCTGCTGTCTGCGGTCAGCCGCGTCATCACCCGGAGCACGTTGCCATCCACTGCGGTGACCGGCAGCCCGAAGGCGATGGAGCCGATGGCTCCTGCGGTATATTCTCCAACGCCCGGCAGCCTTTTCAGTTCTTCAAAGTCTCCCGGCAGCTGACCGTCATACTGCTCCACGCAGGCCAGAGCGGCCTTTTGCAGATTCCGCACCCGATTGTAGTAGCCTAAGCCCTCCCACAGCTTTAACAGCTTATCCTCCGGCGCCGCCGCCAGATCCCTAATGGTGGGAAGCTCCCGCAGAAAGCGGCTGTAATACTCCTTGACCGCCTCCACCCTGGTCTGCTGAAGCATGATCTCCGAAAGCCAAACATGATAAGGCTGAGGGTCCTCGCGCCAGGGCAGAATCCTGCGGCACCGGTCGTACCAGCTGAGGAGCAGGCCCCCCATATCCTGTAAACCGAAAAGAGGACGTGCCTCGTCCTCTTTGTTCCGTTCCTTTCTCATCTTCTCCATTTAAGACACCATTGCGGCCAGCCTGACTGCTTCCTCCGCTGCGCTGGCGGCGTCCGGAGTGTATTGGTCAGCGCCGATCGACTGGCAGAAATCATCGGTCACCGGCGCGCCGCCGATCATAACCTTCACCTTATCACGGAGATCAGAGGCGTTCACAAGCTCTACTACCCGTTTCATTTCTCCCATCGTGGTGGTGAGCAGAGCGGAGCAGGCGATGATCTGGGCGCCGCTGTCCCGGGCGGCCTCAAGATATTTTTCCGCCGGCACGTTTACTCCTAAATCAATCACCTTTAGGCCCCGGCCCTCCATCATCATTTTTACCAGGTTCTTCCCGATGTCGTGCTGGTCTCCCTTTACGGTACCGATCACTACGGTGCCCTTATCCTCGACATCCCCGGTTTGCAAGGCAGGCTTGAGCACCTCCAGTCCAGCGTTCATCGCCCGGGCCGCAATCAGCACCTCCGGAACAAACACCTGGTTCAGCTTAAATTTATCCCCGATAACTCCCATACCTGCCAGAAGCCCCTGCTCTAAAATATCCTTAGGCGCTATTCCTTCCTCTAAAGCCTTGGCCACAAGCTGCTTGACCTTCGGCGCCCGGCCCTGCTGAAGCAGCGCGCTTAATTCTTCTAAAATACTCATGCTTTGTTCCCTCCGGAATTCCATGGCTTTCCTGAAGGCCCCAAAAATCTCCTTTACCTGCCCTTGGAAAGCTCTTATTATTAGGATACCATATTTTATCCCCGCAATCAATGTTTCCGGGCCCATTCCCTTTTTGAAAAAAATGTGCTATGCTTATTGCTGTCCTAATGCGGATCCCTCCCACAGGGAGGACAAAACCTGTACGCGGCACAGCCTGTTCGGCAGCAATAATTTCAAGCGTCCGCCCTTAGGGAAGCTTTACCAACACACTGGCGGCTGCATCCGGCCGCGCCGATCTTTATCTTCTAGCTTTTGGAGGCGCTGAGTCATGCATTCTCAAATATCCACCCTTCATTTGATCAAACGCTTTGTCCCTTATTTTAAAAAATATAAAGGGGTTTTATTTTTAGACCTATTCTGCGCCGCTCTGACGACTGTCTGCGAGCTGGTATTTCCCCTGATTGTGCGCTATATCACCGATATGGGCATGAATCACCTGGAGAGCCTGACGGTACAGATTATTTTGACCTTAGGCGGCTTTTACCTAGTGCTTCGCCTGATTGACACCGCCGCCAACTATTATATGGCTGACGTCGGCCACATTATGGGCGCAAAGATTGAGACGGACATGCGTAAGGATCTGTTCGCTCATCTGCAGAAGCTCTCCTATTCCTATTATGACGAAACCAAAATCGGACAGCTGATGGCCAGAATCACCAGCGACCTGTTCGATGTTACCGAGTTCGCGCACCACTGTCCAGAAGAATTTTTCATCGCCTTTTTAAAAATTTTAGTTTCCTTTCTGATTCTGTGCAACAGCAGTGTGCTTTTGACGGTAATCATCTTCGCCATTCTCCCCTTAATGCTGCTGGCCGCCATGTATTTCAACAAGCGGATGCGCCGGGCGTTCAAAAAGTCAAGAAATCAGATCGGCGAGATCAACGCTCAGGTAGAGGACAGCCTGTTAGGGGTTCGCGTGGTAAAGTCCTTCGCCAACGAGCCTATTGAAACGGAAAAGTTCCGCAGCGGCAATGAAAAGTTTTTAAATATCAAGCGGGAAATGTATAAATATATGGCCGGCTTCCAGAGCAGCACCCGGCTGTTCGACGGCATCATGTATATCGCCGTGGTGGTAGCGGGCTCCCTGTTTATGATTTATGGTAAAATCACTCCCGGCGACCTAGTGGCCTATCTTCTGTATGTCACCACCCTGCTCACCTCGATCCGCCGGGTGGTAGAGTTCACCGAGCAGTTTCAGCGGGGCATGACCGGCATTGAGCGGTTTATCGAGGTAATGGACGCGCCGGTGGAAATCCGCGACGAACCAGATGCCGAGGAGCTGAAAGACGTTAAGGGGGACATACAGTTTGATCATGTCAGCTTCCGGTACTCCGGTGTGGACGAGGATGTGCTGACCAACATTAACCTTCACGTGGCTCCGGGACAGAATATCGCCTTGGTCGGCCCTTCCGGCGGAGGAAAAACCACCCTGTGCAATTTAATTCCCAGATTCTACGAGGTCACCTCCGGCCGAATTCTCATCGATGGACAGGATATTAAAAAGATCACTTTGCAGTCCTTGCGGAACCAGATCGGCACCGTACAGCAGGAGGTCTATCTGTTTTCGGGCACTATTTACGAAAACATCGGCTACGGAAAGCCTGGCGCCACTCAAGAAGAAATCATCCGCGCCGCTAAGCTTGCCGGCGCCCACGAGTTCATCGCGGACCTGCCCGACGGCTATAACACCTATGTGGGAGAGCGGGGCGTAAAGCTTTCCGGAGGGCAAAAGCAGCGGGTCAGCATCGCCCGGGTTTTCCTGAAAAACCCGCCGGTTCTGATTTTGGACGAAGCCACCTCGGCCCTGGATAACGAGAGCGAAAAGCTGGTGCAGCGCTCCCTGGAGGAACTGGCGAAGGGCCGCACTACCTTTACCATCGCCCACCGCCTCACTACCATACGGAACGCGGATTTGATTCTGGTCTTGACTGAGGATGGCATTGTGGAAAAAGGAACCCATCAGCAGCTCATGGCCCTGGGCGGAGTTTATCACAGTCTTTACAGCATGTACGGAGCTTTCGATGGATAAATCGAATTCAGCATGGCGTTTTAAGGGCGCTCCCTTACCCACAAAGCCGTCAGCCGCCTCGAATCAAGAAACGCCCGAAAGCGGAAAGGCGGAAGCCTTTTACCGCTTTCGGGCGTTTTGATTAGATCCTGCGTACCGAAAACCACGAGCCTAAAAATGCCAAAAACTCATAGAACACAAACACAGCGAAAAAGCCCAGCGCTATTCCGAGAAGGAAACCGCTGGCCACGTCGGAGGGATAATGCACAAACAAATACAGCCTGGAAAAGCCGATCAACGCCGCTAGGACCAAGGCCGCGATGCCCAAGGGCACATTAGCAAAGCAGATCACTGTTGCCGCCGCGAAAGATGACAGCGTATGGCAGGAGGGCGCAGAATAGTCATGAGGCCTGCTGATCAGCAGCTCCACATCCGTATTGTTGTTACAGGGCCGGATCCGGCCGATCAGCGGCTTCAAGGCGATATTTCCCACCGCTAAGCACAGCACCAAGGCCACCATCAGCATAAAGCCATAGGGCCGTTCTGTCTTTCTGGCCAGAAAGACAGCGGTAACCACCAGCCAGATCAGGCCGCCGTTTCCCAGCAAAGTAATCTTAGGCATCACCTTATCTAAAAACGGGCAGCGGATACGCTTTTGAATATACTCCAAAATGCGGTTGTCCAACCGCCGAATCTTCTCCATCATACGTGTTCCTTCTCCAATTCCATAACAAATCCTTTGTCTTTTATTATACTCCGCAAACGATATGGCCGTCAATCAGAAACACATAATAGGCAGTATGCCGAAACAATCCTCTAAAATGGACCGGCCGCCACGCGCGGCCGGTCCAACCTTTTTTAGCGCTTATCATCAGGCGCGCCAAAGGAATAAATAGATTTATACAGCAGATCCAAATCCTCAAAGCTATACGTTCCGTCATGGTTGATATCTGCGGCTTCTAAGAACAGTCCTTTAAGAACCGCTCTGCTTTCATGGTAAAACTCATGCTCCACCAAGACGGAAACATCCTTTTGGTTCACGTTTCCATCCCCATTAAGATCGCCGTAAATAAGCAAGGCTACCTGGTCGCATGGAACGCCATCCCGCAGAAGCGTAAAGGTGGTTCCGGTTCCCACGCCTCCCGTGGAAACCCGAGTACCTTCAAAATTTCGTACTACCAGTTCCCCGTCATACTGCAGATTCGCCTTGATTTGGGTCAGTGTGCTTCCAGGCTCTATACCGGTCATCACCCTGGTCTTTTCATCAATGCTGTAAACCTGGCTGGTAATCAGCCTGGAATCCTCCCCGCTGGAGGAGGGATTGGAAGAGCTTGAGCTTCCCGTTCCGGAAGAATCTGTCGAACCTGAAGTATCATCCGTAAAGGCAACGGTATAAACACAGCTTGCCGGCAGTCCGCCGGAGGTACACAAATTAGACAGCTTCACCTGATAATTTCCTGCTTCCAGCGGCTCCGGAGCCGGAAAACTGAAAAAGCTTCCTTCCAGCTCCAGGCCGTTGTCCAGCGTCCACGCAGCAGTCTCGCCGGTTGCCTCATTGCGAACTGTCACCGCCGGGTCTCCCCTGCCTGAATTCAAAAGCTCCGGATTCAGCGATACCGTCCAAGATTCTGGGCTTCCCTCGGATAAAGGATAAACGCCCGGCAGAGGGTTTGCCAAAAACGCATTGCTTTCCTCGGTAAATTCCTCTACCGTCACTTGATCGGTAACGCCATTGGTATATTCAACCCTTATTCCGGCGTTGGAGTCCGATACACCGTAAACCATGCCGCCGTCGGCAAACAAAAACGCCGGGTTCCTCTTTTCCAGGGTTAGCTGTCCCAGCACAGATCCATCTGCTCCTAAAAGTAACAATCTGGAATCAAAATCCGCTAAAATTCCGTTCTGATAGAGACAGGCGGCGCCCTGGCTTTGAGAGGCGTAAAGCCTCTCCACCGTCAGATCCTCCTCGGAAACCCGATAAACAGTCCCAGCCTCATCGACAGCCAGCTCCGAATCCAGCATCCGCAAGCCATCTCCTACCGGATCACCGGAAAACGCCGCCACCTCATCAGCGTTAACTCTCCATAATCCTCCCGACTGAGAAACTAAATAGACGCCGCCGTTCGAGGGCGCGGCGACCAACTCGGAAATCGGTTCCTCCAGGTCGCAGAATGGAACTAAGCTTTGTATTTTCTCTTCGCTGCTTTCAGCGACATCCTCAGTGGTATACAGAATGTTAGGCTCAGAGCCTTTAAGGAGGTAGACCGTTCCATCCGAAGCGGCCGCAAAAGCTCCGCTGGACAAGTCCGATAGTCCACGAAGCACCGTGGTTTTGCCAAGCTGAGAAAAATCACTGGAGCCGTAGGAAAACAATTTGATCTGCTTTTGCACTACGCCGTCCTGGTACCGTGCGGTTTCACAAGCTAAAACCACCCGGTCCGGCAGCACGGACAGCCCGCGGAATCCTCCGAAAATTTCCCACAGGGGTTGAGCGCTTTGACTGGCGGTATCGGTCAAAACGCCGAAGCACTCAGACTCACTTCCGCCGACCAGCAGCAAATTCCCATCCCGCAAATACCGGGCGTCTTCCAATTCGGCGCCCGGTTTCTGAAGCTCAATTTCATAGCTTGCCTGCACAAATTCCCCCTGGGCGGAAATCGCCGTATATCCAATCAAAGCGATGACCAGCAGCGCCGGAATTACTAGCTTCCATAGTTTCCGTTTCATCCCGATCCCCCAGCTTCTTTTCCAAAATATTTTTATTGCACAATTCTAAATTAAAAAATTTTTGCTTTCAATTATTCACAGGTCTTTCCTATTATTTTATTTAGCATGAAAATTTTTCCAGTTGCAACGAATTGTGAATACAAATCACACAAAACACAAAGCCCTGGGACACGATAGGCTTTCCCTATCGAAATCTCAGGGCACATTTTAAAATAATTCCGGACGATCAAGCCCGTATTGCTGCTCCGCCTGGGAGGTATGCAGCAAAAAATGATAAATAGGCGCCAGCACACGAAAATCTTTCTCCAGCTTTTGTGACAGCCTGTCAGAAAACAGCAGATTAAAATCGCTGCTTTCCGCCACAAAGCTAATTCCTCTTTGCTCCAGCCATTGCCGTTCCTCCTCCGGGCGCTGCGGATAATGGGGGCGCTTATACCGCTCCCCCTCCATATGGAAAAGCTTTTGGGATAAAAAAGCTTTCTTCGCCTTTTCGAACGCCGGATCGCCTTGCAGGATCAGCCGCCGCATCGTATTCATATACGCCGCCGAAGCGTGATAGAAGCCGCACCCATAATTAAATCCGTCGCAGGTAATCTCAAAATAAATTCCCGGCACCTCAGTACCGTGCATTTTTCCACGCTTGAATATGAGCCACATGGTATCCCGGTAAAGTGATTTGTCATGGCTGTACCGGGTATCCCGGCGCAGCCGGCAAATCGTCTTGTCCACCCGCGGCTCTGTGGTCACCTTAGCGTCAATTTCCAGCATTACCGGTGTGAGCGACCGTACCAGATCCTTCATCGGCTCCAGCAGTACAGCTTGATAAGTATCTTTATGATCTAAGAACCAATCCCGGCTGTCCTGCAGCCGGTTTTCAAACAAAAAATCTAAGGTCTTTGCCGAAAACGCCATTAAACTTCCTCCTTATTTTAAAAAAGCGGCGTGAAGCCTCACGCCGCTTTTTTTAATATTCCCGCGATCATTCTCCTGAAACTGTCGTTTCTGTGTTAGTTTCTCCTGAAGGATTATCCTCTGGTTTTGTCTCCGGGTTGGACTCCGGCTTTTGAGATGGAGTCGATGCCTCAGGCTGGGAAGGCGAGGTATTACTACTGGAATTTCCTGCCGAAGACGAGGTACTATTCGCCGGTTTGTCCCCGCCGCCGTTTTGACTCGGCGCATTGGGATCCGTGTTAGGCCCTATTTTATAGACCGCGGCGCCCTCCATGTAATACGAGGAATCAATTGGCTCCCTTTTGACCTCCTGGCCGTTTTTATAAAACACCTTTTCGCCCTCTGCGGTATAGCCGTAGCAGGCGTCGGTCCACCATGTGACCGTGCCCTCAGGCAGGCTCTCATCGACAATATACTCGGTGGGCGGAGGCGGAATGACGCCTGTCTGCCAGCTTTCCACCTCAATAGTATCCCATTCATCCGACGGATGGCCGTAAATCTGTACGACCAGAGTTCTTCCATCCATATAGGCCTTGATATAAACCGGATAATCAGAAGAATTTTTAAACTGGAAATCAGTGGAAGGATAATCTACCGTAGCATCCTGTCCGATCGGTACATAAGAAGAAGGCCACCGATGGTTATAGCGGGTAACGATCTCCATATCAGCCCGCAGGGCCGCGCCGTAGATTGTAGTCGAGGACTGGCAGATGCCGCCGCCATATACCTGCACGGACTTATTGTTGGAAATACCAGTAGCTGGCAGATAGCCTAACGCGCCGGTAGTCGTGTCTCCAGTCGTCTCATTAAAGGAGAATATTTCTCCCGGCTTCAGCACGGTGCCGTTGGCCGCCGCCAGGGACAGCGCCATATTGTGAGTGCCGTTTTCCGTATTGGTGGAATAGGTGGTATACTCAGAAAGCTTAACCGTCTGCTTCTTTACGTCCTCGACCGTTGTCTTCGGCTGAGTTTCTGTCACCGGGATCTTAAGCTCGCTTTTTAAATTTTCTGCCTCCAGAGCCTTTACAAGGCTCTGCTTCAGTTCTTCAGCCTTCACCTTAATTCCGGGAGAGCCGCCCTCGTATACGAACATAGGGTCAGAATCCGGGTTAAATTCCTTCACATGGGCTTCCGTAACCTCGCAGTTGAGCTCCTTCTCGATTTTTTTGACCAGCTCGCCCACCTTTTTCTCATCGGCGTCAAACTCCGCTTTTACCTCGAAGTTTTTCGGCTGGGTTTCCAGCGCCTCTACTAAAGCGTACCGTTCGTCGCGTTCGCCTTCCCTGGCATACTGGTAGGCTTCTTCCAAGGCGGCTTCCAGAGTAGATTCAAAGCTCAAGTAGGTATTGTCCACCGTATACTCCTTTTGGCCGTATACAGCCTTGATTTTCACATCAGGAAGCAGAGATTTCTCATGCTTTTCCAAAAGCGCCTTCGCTTCCTCCATAGTCTTGCCGCCTACATCGATCCCTTCTACCTGAATCCCGGTATAAAAGGTATCCACATTCAGGGCTCTGTCCACCATGGCGATATATTCCTGATATTCCTGATATTTTTGGTACCCAAAGAAGCCTCCTACGGCCAGAATCACCGCCAAAGCACCGCCGATAGCCCACCAAGCCCACGCTGGCAGCTTTTTGCGGTTCGCGGTTTGAACCGCAGCTCCCTGGCTGTTTTGTAACTGTTGGGTGTCTTGAACCGTTTTATTTCGTTTCAAGTCGGTCCCCCTCCTTATTAAGCTAAAGAAAATGATAAAATGGCTTTGCCAATACGTTTTTTATAATACAACGGAAATTTCAAAAAGTAAAGTTACAGCTTATTTACTGTTATAAAAAATTACCGGCAAATTATCGGCGTCTCTGCTTTTTCATCAGCCGTTCCTCATTCAGCCCGCTCAATCAGCAACCGCCATCCTGGAATCCGGCAATATCTATTGAACCTTTTGGGTGAAAATGGTATAATCAGTCTAAGATTATGAAGGAATCATGAAAAGCGGCAGCGATCCGGAAGCTGCATTCCCGGGAAATTCGCTGGAGAATGGTTTCCTCATTAAAGGAGGCTTTGCCAAGTGCCGGTCATCGAACTAAAAAAACTGACCAAATTTTTCGGAGCCGTACCCGCGGTGCTGGAAGCCAGCCTTACCGTAGAAGAAGGGGATTTCTTTGGCTTTGTAGGCCCTAACGGTTCCGGCAAATCCACCACTATCCGCATGATGATGAACTATGTGCGTCCTACCTCCGGCACCGCTACCATCTTAGGAATGGATTCTCGCTCCCAAAGCGGGAAGCTCAAAAAGATGGTAGGTTATGTTCCCAGTGAAGTGGATTACTATATGGACATGAGAGCCATGGAGGTGATCCGCTACGCGGCCGCTATGAGGGGGCTTCGGGATAAGTCTAGAATCGATCAGCTCTGTGACCTGTTTGAGGTGGACACCGTCCGCCGAATCTCTCACATGTCCTTAGGCAATCGAAAAAAAATCGCCCTGGTCACTGCGCTGCTTCACAGCCCAAAGCTGCTGATCCTTGACGAGCCGACCTCCGGGCTGGATTCTTTGATCAAGCGGCGGTTTAAGGACCTTTTGGTGGAGGAAAACCAAAAGGGCGCTACCATCTTTTTCTGCAACCATGATATCGGAGAGGTTCAGGAGCTCTGCGGCAGGACGGCTATTATCCGCAAGGGCTCTATTCTTGAGGTCGCCAATACCGATAATCTCTCTTCCTCAGATACCCGGCGCGTTAAATTAAAAACCACAGATAATCTATCCGCTTTGTTTACCTTGTTTCAGATCAATGATCCCGTCGTCACTGGAGATCTGGTCACCTTCTCCTACCGCGGCGTGATGGATCCCTTTATCAAGGCGCTGGCAAACTACGAGATTCAGGATCTTCAGGTGAGCCTGCCCTCTCTGGAGGATGCCATTATACGGTTTTACGAAAAAAAGCTGGAACAGGAGGCCGCGGATCATGCCTAAAGTGTTTTCACTTCCTATTTTTACAAAAGAGTTCCGGCGCTCTGTCCCCAGCGTGATTTTATGGTTCCTGATCAGCGGCGGCCTGCTGGTCTTGGCCTTATATTCCTTTTCTGCCGCAGCTCAAACTGATTTCTCCGACCGGCTGCAGGAGACTCTGTCCGCCTTTCCGGAGGAGCTTTTAGCGGAGTTCCAGTTGGATAACCTGCCGGAGCTTTCTGAATTTTTAACCTATTTCGCTTTAACCAGCCACTGTGTTTTTGCGGTAGGCTGCCTGTTTGCCTGCTACCGCGGCTGCCGCTCCATGGTCAAGCTGGAAAGCCATCAGAGCATCGTGCTTATTTATGCCCAGCCGATCAGCCGGGGCAGTATTTTAATCAGCTCTTTCGTTTCCCAGGCTTTGGCGCTTCTCATTTATAATTTGGGCCTTTGGGGCGTAAGCTATGGTATGGCGGCGCTTCAGCCGGATTTTGACGCCGCCTCCTTTGCTTTGGCATGCCTCTCCTTATACTTTTCCTATTTTATGGTAGAGGTTATGTATCTTGCTATCGGCTATTTGCTTTCTGTATTTTTATCCCATTCCAGCCAGGCCTCTGCCGCCGCGTTTGCGGTTCTGCTGGCCTCTCTGCTGCTTGGAATCGTCGGCGGCGCGATTCCCGCCCTGGGCTGGATGCTGTTTCTCTCTCCTTACCATTATATCAATACCGGCCTGGTTTTGGAATCCGCTATGCTGGGTGCTCCTGCCGGAGTTTTTCCTTATGCGCTCATCTGCCTGATCTTCAGCCTGATTTTAGGGGCGCTGGCCTGCGTTCGTTATTACTTTAAAGATTTTAATGTTTAAGCTATGGGGGGCTTTAGGTTATCATGAAAATCCTGATTCTTACCGCGGCAACCGGAGGCGGCCATCTTCGGGCGTCCTCCGCCTTGAAGTCTTACATTCTGGAAACCCAGGAGGATTGTGAAGTTGAAATTGTGGACACCTTGAAATATATCAGTCCTCTGCTGGATAAGACCGTTACCGAGGGCTATGAAGCCATGGCAAAGCGGACGCCGAAGCTGTTCGGCTCCCTATACAAATCCACAAACCGCGGCAAAAGCAAAACCACCTATTTTTTCTGCAACATTTTCCGCAAATATCTGATGCCCCTGGTAGAGGAATTTCGTCCGGATGCGATTATTTCCACCCATCCCTTCGCCACGGAGATGATTTCCTTATTAAAGGAGGATGGTAAAATCACCGCGCCGCTGATCTGCGTTATGACAGACTACGGTCCTCATCGCGCGTGGATTCATCCCTATGTAGACAGCTATATCGTTTCCAATGAGGGAATGGTGGATACCATGGCGAAAATGGGTGCTCCCAGAGAAAAGATCCATCCTTATGGTATCCCTGTGGAGGAATCCTTCTATGAAAAAATGGACCGGGCCGAGGTGCTCAGGCAGCTGGGCTTAAGCCCGGATAAGCCCACCGTTCTGATTATGGCGGGAAGCTTCGGCGTTTCCAATATCCTCAGGATCTACAACAACATTATCAAGGTGAACCTGGATTTTCAGATTATCGTGATTACCGGCAAGAATGAGCGGCTTTATGAGGCGTTTAACAAGCTGATTCTCCGCAACAGCAGGCAGAAGCCCCTGCGGGATGTGTCTGTGAAGCTGAAGCCAAAGCCCTCCAAGCCTACTAAGGTTCTGTTCTTCACCAACGAAGTGCACAAATATATGCAGATCTCCGATCTGATCATTACCAAGCCCGGCGGGCTGACCGTCAGCGAAGCCTTGGCCTGCAACCTGCCCATGGCGATTTTCGACGCCATTCCCGGGCCTGAGACGGAAAACGCGGAATTTCTCATTGACAATAATATGGCGGTTAAAATCCAGAAGGGCTCCGCCTGCTCTGAAACTATTTACGACCTGCTGTCGAACCAGGAACGTTTGGAGGAAATGCGCAGGTCCTGCTCTGCGTTTGACAAATCCTCTTCCGGGCCTAAAATTGTTAACGAGATCCAGAAGCTGGTAAAAGACTAAAAAAGAAACCCTTTTCCTCCGGCGGGCGGAAAGGGTTTTTTGTTGAAAAGCGCAATCTTTCTCCATTCGTCTTGACAATCATCAAGAAGTCGTTATATGATGTTATTCGTACCTTTATGTGAATTTTATTTTGGTGTGTCATCGCCGCTTTTTGGAGTATGGAATGAAAAAAAAGATAAGCGGAAAGACAATCTTTAATGTTTCTGTAATCCTGATCTCTTTAGTGATGCTGGGTTACTTTTGTCTTTCTGAAAACGGTCTTGTAGAGCTCTCTAAAAACTTCAAAAACCTGGACAAAGGCTGGCTGATTATGGCCTTGCTCAGCCAGGCTCTTAATATCGCCATCGACGCTTATATGACCTATATTTTGGTTAAAAGCTCCGTGCCCAGCTTCAAGTTCCATAACGCGCTTAAGACTTCTATGGTAGGCCAGTTTTTCAGCGCTGTCACTCCATTTGCCACCGGCGGACAGCCCATGCAGGTCTATTGTATGTCCAAATACGGCGTCGAGCCCGGTAAAGGTGTTTCCGCCCTGACCCAAAAGTTTGTTGTTTACCAATCCACTTTGGTGGCTTACAGCGCCGCCGCCCTGCTTTTAAAACAGGATTTCTTTGACGATGCCTTAAGCGGGGTTATGTGGACCTTTGCGGTGTTCGGCTTTCTCTCCCAGGCGTTCGTGATTCTGATGCTGCTGCTGTTTTCCTTCAGCCGCAGGCTTACCAATGCTATTCTGGGCTTTGCTAAAAAGCTGCTGACCCGGTTTCACCGTCAAAAGCTTTATGATAAGCTGGGCGGCTTCGAGCGCCAGCTGGAAAGCTTCCATGACTGCAATAAGGAGCTTTATAAAAACCGTCGTCTTGTGGTCACCGCTTATGTTTGCACTGCCGTTCAGCTGACCGCTATTTTTATCATCCCGTACTGCGTCTACCGCAGCTTTAATTTGTCCGGCGCCCCGGTTTCTGACATGATCTGTTCTCAAGCGTTTGTTACCATGGCTACCTGTTTTATCCCTCTGCCCGGCGCGGCCGGCGCGTCCGAAATCAGCTTTTTGGGCTTTTTCTCTATGTATTTCACGCCTGAAACCTTGAAATCCGGCGTTTTGGTGTGGCGGATCATTACCTATTATCTGGTGATTCTATGCACCGCTCCTTTTTCCCGGCTGGGGAAAAAAGCCGGAGGAGAAAAGAAAGAGGAAGCCTGATAGCTGCAACCTAGTTTTACCGGAAAGGATGAACCTGACGGATGAAAACTGTAGTCCCTAACGTCAGCCTGATTATTCCTGTTTATAATGTAGAACAATACCTTCCTAAATGCCTGGAATCCATTGCGGCGCAGACCTTGAAGGGCTTCGAGGTTATTTTGGTGGATGACGGCTCTACCGATCATTCCCTGGAAATCCTGCGTGGATTTGCCCGCAGATTTCCTAACACTTGCGTGATCCACCAGGAAAACGGCGGCGTTTCCAAAGCGAGAAACGCAGGGATTCAGGCTGCCAGGGGGGAATATATCGCCTTTATGGACAGCGATGATTATATCGCCCCTCTCTATTTGCAAAGGCTGTATGAGTCGGCGAAAAAATACCGGGCGGATATGGTCTGCTGCAGCTATTACCGTTACAACGCGGTCACCCACGAGCTGCGGCCCGCTCAGTTCAGGAAGGCCCCGGGAATCTACACGCCCAAGGAAATGATCCGGGCTTTGATTCTGGATATGGGGATCAAAGGCTTTATCTGGAACAAGCTGTGGCGGCGGACTCTTTTTACCGAGCACCACATCACTTTCCCAACTATGTGCTTTGAGGACATTTCGGTATGCCAGCGGGGATTCTATTTTTCCAACCGGATTGCTGTGATTGGAGATCCTCTCTACTTTTACGTACAGCACAAGGACAGCGCCATCGGCGCTTTAAACATTAAAAAGCTGAACGATTACCTCCGGGCCCTGGCGGATCTGCGCGGCTTTTTAGAGCTGCAAAGGGATTTTCCCCCTTACCGGGCAGTTTACCGCCTGCACAGCCTGTTTGTGGCGATTACTACTTGTTATTTAACGCTGGTCGCGCAAAAAAACGCAAAAAATCTTTCCGGCTTAGGCCGCAATTTTAAAGAGATCATCCATATGACGCGCGCCTGCGGCAAAAAGAGCTTTGAGCCCCTGGATGACATTACCAAATATCCGGATGTTATTTTCGATAAAAAGTGTCAACACTATGGATTGGAGGATTCAAGCATTGAGTGAGCAACGGGAGAAGCCTATTATCAGTATTGTCATCCCGGTTTATAACGTGGATATGTTCCTGAGAAAGGCTCTCCAATCGGTGGCGGATCAAACCTTTCAGAATTACGAGGCTATCATCGTAGATGACGGCTCCACTGACCGCTGCCCGGAAATTATCGCAAAATATGTGAGAAAATACTCTAACTTTAAATCTGTCCGCCAGGAAAACGCCGGTTTGTCCGCCGCGCGCAATACCGGACTGCGGCTGGCCCAGGGTGAGTTCATCGCTTTTATGGACAGCGACGACTATTATCAGCCCACCTTTCTGGAGGATATGTATAACGCGTGCGTGGCAAACGACTGCGATATTTCCTATTGCAGCTTCTATTTTTATTTTCCCTATAACGGCCTCCGCATTCCCTTGCCTTTTACCTGCAGAACCGCCGTTTATGAAAGCCGCCAGGCTTTGAACCTGCTGATCCGGGACAAATCCATGCATCATTTCGCTTGGAATAAGCTTTACAAGCGCTCTCTATTTTTAGAGAACGATGTGACCTATACCCAGATGTACTTTGAAGACGTAGCCACGTCTCCAAAGCTCTATTACCATGCCAAGCGGGTCGCCGTTACCAGCAAGCCCCTCTATAATTATACCCGCCGCCGCGGGAGTATTTTAAAATCCATGAACGCGAAAAAAATCAACGATTTTATCCGTACCTTAGGCTATACACGGAATTTTTTGGAGGAGGCGGACGATTTCCGGGCGTTCCGGAAATCCTTTAATAAATTCGCCCGCCGCATGAAAATGGTCAACTGGTATTCTGTGCTCAGGCTTCACGTGATTACCCTGAATTTTAAGGGCATGTGGAAAAACATAAAGAATTCCAATCGGTCTATCCGGTATTTTATGAGTGAAGATTACCGTCCCCATAAGGGACAGCCCATCCTTCCTTTTCCCGTGATACAGCCGCAGAGACGCGGGTCAAAATAAAAAGGAGAGCTCCATGAAAAAAAATCATGCCCTGGATTGGAAAAAGGTGTTTAACATCAGCCTTCTTTGCCTCTCCTTTGGCATGATTATTTATTTTTGCGTCAAAGACAACAATCTCGCAATTTTAATCCAATCCTTTTCGTCTCTGAATTTTTTCTGGCTCATTCCCGCTGTTCTTCTCATCGCAGGCGTATGGGCATTGGAAGCCCTGCTGTATCACCTTATCGTCAACAGCGTTTACCCTGGCCAATATTCCTGGAAAGAAGCGTTCCGGGTTACCATGGTGGGGCAGTATTTCAGCGCTGTCACTCCCTTCGGCGTTGCGGGCCAGCCGATGCAGCTGGTCGCCCTGTCCCGCCAGGGGGTTTCCTCCGGCGTCGCGGTGTCAGTGGTAGTCCGCAAGTTCCTCATCTACCAAACCACCCTTTCCCTTTACTCCCTGGGGGTCATTTTATTAAAATCCAGCTTTTTCGAAAGCCAGATCCACGGCTTTCTGCCTTTGGCTCTTGTAGGCTTTTTAGCCCAGGCCGCCTCGGTGCTTCTGTTATTTTTGTTTTCCGTCAGCCGTACCTTCACCACTAAGCTGATTCAGTTTTTTTTCTGGCTTCTTTCCAAGCTTCGTTTGGTAAAGCGGCCGGAAGAAAAAAGCAAACGGGTTCACGCACAGCTGGAATCCTATTTAAACAACAATAAATCCATGAACCACAACTGGAAGCTTTCCCTTCAGCTCTATGGGCTGACCTTTTTGGAACTGACTGTTCTGTTTTCCGTTCCTTTTTTTCTATACAAAGCTTATCATAACCCAGGCGCTCCCTATTTCGATATGGTTTCCGCCCAGGCCTTTGTTACCATGATCGCCGCCTACACGCCTCTGCCCGGCGCCGCCGGAACCTCGGAGGGCAGCTTTTTGGTGCTGTTCAACCTGTTCTTTCAAGGGGAAACCGTCAAGCAGGCTATGCTCCTGTGGAGATTCATCACCTATTATTCTACCATCGTTGTCGGCATGTTCTTCGCTCGTTTAGGCAAAAAGGGGCCGGAACTGGCCCGTCCTGAGGAAGCTTCGGGCCTCGGCCAGGCTCCCGAGGGTGTTTCTGAGGCTCCCGCAAAAAAGGGATTGGTTCCTTAAGCCGACTGGTTTTCCTATCCATGTCAGCGGTCCCTATCATAGGAAGGGCCTTTGCGTTTCCTTGATCACCATTTTTTGGGGGCTTCCCCATTGATTCATCCAAGCTTCTCAAGAACCTTTAAACTGAAACCGAAATTCAAAAAGCGGGAGGTGTTTTTGCGCCTCCTGCCTTTTTGTAAAAGCTTCAGACGCGGGCTGATAAAAAACCCCTACGGCAAGCTGCTTTTAGCGCCGCCTTTCACAAGCCGGTGTTTTTTCATTTCCTCAAACACCTCTCTGGACAGCAGGGCCAAGGCGATCATGTTCGGAATCGCCATCAGGCCGTTGAAGGTATCCGCCGCTTTCCAAACGGAATCCAGGCTCAGCATACAGCCCAAGGCGGCGCAAACGGCGTAAAGGAACCGATAAATCGGAATCAGCCGCTCGCCTGCCAAATATTCCAGGCTTTTCTCCCCATAGTAGGACCAGCTTACCAGAGTGGCAAAGGCGAACATGACGATGGACACCGCCACAAACACTCCTCCCATTTTCCCGAACACGCTGGAAAACGCCTGCGTGCTCAGGGCTACACCGGTGAGGCCGGAATCCAACACTCCGGACGCCAGAATACACAGGGCCGTCACCGTACAGCCCACGATGGTATCGGCAAACACCTGAAAAATGCCCCACATTCCTTGTTTTATCCCATCGCCCTCCTCAGCGGCCGCGTAAATGATCGGTGCGCTGCCCAGGCCCGCCTCATTGGAAAAGGTTCCTTTGGAAATCCCCTGGATGACAGCGGCAGAGGCAAAGCCCGCGCCGCCGCCCGCCGCCGCTTTAAATTGAAACGCCTCATGAAAAACAGCTTCAAACACCTGAGGCAGTCTGCCGCCGTGGACCACGATGACCACCAGACAGCCAATTAAATAAAATACACTCATAAAGGGCACAATCTTTTCCGTAAACCCGGCTATCCTTTTTAGGCCGCCCAGGATAATCACTCCCACCAACAGGGCCAGCGCCGTTCCCGTAGCCCAGTGTGGAACCGAAAATCCAGCCTCCATGGCTCCGGCAATGGAATTGGCCTGGGTCATGTTGCCCATCCCAAAAGAGGAAAAAATACAGGCAACCGAAAACAGGCCCGCCAAAAAGCGGCTGTGAAGCCCTTTCGAGAGATAATACATCGGGCCTCCCACCCACTCGCCTTTTTTGTTTTTTTGCCGGTAGCGGCAGCCAAGGACATTCTCTCCGAAAATAGTCATCATCCCAAACAGGGCCGCCACCCACATCCAAAAAATCGCGCCCGGTCCACCGATCGCCAAAGCCGCCGCCACCCCTACGATATTCCCCGTTCCCATAGCTCCGGCTAAGGCCGCGGTCATAGCCTGGAAGGAAGAAATTCCCTTCCTTCCTGTTTCCGCAGCCGCGGCCCTCTCCGGTTTGCGGAAAAAGCTGCCCGCCGTCTCTTTCCACCAGAGCCTCAGCCTGCGGAATGGGAAAAAACGGGATCTGGCGGTATAATAAATCCCGATGAGCAGCAGCGCTCCCAGAGTAGCCGGGCCCCACACCAGCCGGTTGACCCAATCTCCAATTTGCTCCAGCATAAAAAGCCCCCTTCCTGTCCCATTACTATGAGGACGGAAAGGGGCTTTATGCGCTAAAAAGGCTTCGGGAGCGGGTAAGCTGAAAAAAGCTGAAAGGGGAGCTATTCCGCTTTCACAAACTGGCTGTTGTAAAGGCGGCAGTAGAAGCCTCCCCGGTCCAGAAGCTCCTGATGGCTTCCCTGCTCGATAATATTTCCCTGGTTCATCACCAGGATCACATCGGCGTTTTTGATGGTGGACAAACGGTGCGCCACGATGAAGCTGGTACGCCCCTCCATCATCCTGTCAAAGGCTTTCTGCACCCGGATTTCCGTCAGAGTATCGATGGAGCTGGTGGCCTCGTCCAGGATCAGCATCGGCGGATCCACCAGCATCACCCGGGCAATACTAAGAAGCTGCTTCTGGCCTTGAGACAGATTTCCGCCATCCTCGCTGATCAAAGTGTCATAGCCCTGGGGCATTCTGCGGATAAAGCCGTCGGCATAGGCCGCCTTCGCCGCCGCCCGGATTTCTTCCATCGTGGCGTTTGGCTTGCCGTAGGCGATATTTTCCCGTACTGTGGCGGAATACAGCCAGGTATCCTGGAGCACCATGCCGAAAAGCCGGCGCAGGCTGTCCCTGGTCATCTCCTTGACCGGAACACCGTCAACGCTGATCTCACCCTGATTGACGTCATAGAACCGCATAAGCAGGTTGATCATGGTAGTCTTTCCGCAGCCCGTGGGGCCGACGATGGCAATTCTCTGCCCCGGCTTGGTTTCCAGATTAAAATTCTCAATCAGCTTCTGATCCTTGCGATAGGCAAAAGAAACATGGTCTATCCTTACCCGGCCCTCACAGCTTTTCACTGTCTTGGCGTCCGGGGCATCCGGAGCTTCTTCCGGCTGATCCAGCAAGGCGAACACCCGGCCCGCCGACGAGAAAGCTGTTTGCAGCTGGGTAATCACCCCGGTAACCTCATTGAATGGCTTGGTATATTGATTCGCGTAGGTCAAAAAGGAGGAGACACCGCCTACGCTCAGATTGCCGTTGATAACGGAAATCGCTCCTACTACCCCGGCGGCGGCGTACACGATGCCATTGACGAACCGGGTGCTGGGATTGGAAAGGGATGAGAAAAACTGGGCCTTCTGCCCGCATTTGTAAAGCCGGGCGTTGATCTCCTGAAATTTCTCCTCAGCCCGCTCCTCATAGGAAAACGCCTTGACCACTTTCTGGCTGCCCAGCATTTCTTCGACGCAGCCTCCCAGCTCGCCCTGGGTCTTGGTCTGTTCCTTGAACATCTTGTTGGAGCTTTTGGCCACGAACACCGCCACAAATAAGGATAAGGGCGTCACCAGCACTACCACCAGGGCGATCAGAGGATTGATCCCCAGCATAAAGCACAGGGTTCCCACAATGGTGACCACACCGGTAAACAGCTGGGTCAAGCCTTGCAGCAGGCCGTCGGAGATAAAGTCGATGTCGTTAATCAGCCGGTTGATGATGTCCCCGTGGGGATTGCCGTCAATATATTTCAGAGGCACCTGGTGAAGCTTTCCAAAGGCCTCCTGCCTTAGATCATTCACCGTGTAATAGGTTACCTTATTGGTACATAATGTCATCAGCCACTGGAACACCGCCGCCAAAGCCACGGTGATCCCCAGCAGGATCAGATATTTTAACGTCTCGGGAAAATTCACCTGGCCCGGCCCCACAATTTGGTCGATGGCCTTACCAATCAGCACCGGACCAAGAAGAGTCAGGGCAATGCTGGCAACGGCGCACAGAAGGCCGCCGATCAAATAGCCCGCATAGGGTCTGGCATACTGAAACAGCCGCTTTAAAATCTCCTTGGGAGTCATGCGCCCACCTCCTCGCTGCTAAGCTGGGACAGACAGATTTCCCGGTAGGTCTCGCAGGTACTCATAAGCTGCTGATGGGTGCCGATTCCCGCCACCCTGCCGTCGTCCAGCACCACGATCTGGTTCGCGTTCCGTATGGTACTGGCCCGCTGGGATACAAGGATCACCGTCATATTTTTTGTTTCCCTGCGGATAGCCTGCCTGAGCGCCGCGTCGGTCGCAAAATCCAGGGCGCTGGCGCTGTCATCCAAAATCAAAAGCTCCGGCTCTCCTACCAGCGCCCTGGCGATGGTCAGCCGCTGCTTCTGGCCGCCGGAAAGGTTCTTCCCTCCCTGATCGATAACGGCATCGTATTTTTCCGGCAGGGCGTCTACAAATTCCGAGGCCTGGGCAATGGATAAAGCCCGGGCGATCTCCTCATCAGTGGCGTTTTCCTTGCGCCACTGCAGATTCTCCCGGATCGTGCCGGAAAACAGGGTCGCCTTTTGCGGCACCAGGCCGATCTGGGTCCGAAGCTGCTCAAAGGGATATTCCTTTACGTTTACGCCATCCACGAGCACAGCTCCCTTAGTAGCCTCATAAAATCGCGGGATCAGGTTGATCAGAGTAGATTTTCCCGAACCTGTTCCGCCGATGATGCCGATGGTTTCTCCCCGGCGGATCTGGAGCTGGATATCCTCCAGGGAATATTCGTCAGAGCCGGCGTAGGCAAAGCTGACGTTTTGAAATTCCACCTTGGGGGTATCTGCCTTAAGCGGCACATTCACAGGCTTTTCAGCAGTTTCCACGATGGAAGGCATCGTTTCCAGCACCTCGTTGATTCTGGCGGCGGAGGCGGAAGCCTTTGTAAACAGCACCACCAGGTTTGCAATGACGATCATAGCCAGCAGAATCTGATTAATATAGTTGACAAAGGCGATGATCTCGCCCTGGGAAAGATCGCCGATCTGTACCCGCCGGCCTCCGTACCACACAATCCCGATGATGGCGATATTCAAAATCACCGTGGTAGCCGGGTTCAGCAGCGCTGAAATCTTTCCCACACGGATAGCGGTTTTGGATAGGTCGTCGCTGGCCTGCTGGAACCGCTCCTTCTCGCTTTCCTGCTTGCTGAAGGCCCGGATCACCCGCGCGCCGCTTAGATTTTCCCGGGAGATCAAAGAAATCCTGTCCAGCTTTTTCTGGATTCCCCTGTAGAATGGGATGCTTCGGTTCATTACTAAAAAGATAACTCCCGCCAAAAACGGCGCGGCCACCAAGAAAATCAACGACATTTTTAGGTCGAGGAGCATCGCCATCACAATGGCACCGGCAGCCAGAAACGGAGCCCGGATCACCAAACGGATCAGCATGGCCACAGCCTGCTGCATTTGGTTCACATCATTGGTCAAGCGGGTAATCAGGGACGGCGTGCCGAACTTATCCACCTCGGCGTAGGAGAAGGTATTGATGTGGCGAAACAGCTTGTTCCGCAGCTCCGTGCCGAATCCCTGGGAGGCGATGGAGGCGAAATACTGACACACCAGCGTCGAGCACAGGCCCACCACGCCCAGCAGAAGCAGCAGTCCGCCCATTCTCCAGATATAGGGGCCGTCGTTGTTCTTTACGCCGATGTCAATAATATTAGCCATCACCAAGGGTACGATCAGCTCAAAAACCGCCTCGATCAGCTTAAAAATCGGGCCGGCGATGACCTGCTTCTTATAGGGCTTTAAAAATCGGGCTAATTTAAACATACTGGTTCCTCGCGTTCTATGAGAAAATCTTTTGTTTTCGCGTTCTCAGATATTCCCGCGCTTTCAGACAAAAGGAGACGGCCTCAAGAACAGGCTTCCGCCCTGCCCCTGTACTCCGTCTCCCGATGCTCTTTTATGGAGCTATGGAGGGGTTCCTTTTTCCTTAGAGACTCCCTCGGTTTCTTACCGCTTGCTGCCTAAGAAAAACAGCGCCATGGTACCGGGGCCGGAATGAGCGCCGATCACCGGACCGATGGGATTGATATAGATTTCCTTCGGCTTGAATTTCGCTTTGACCTGATCGGCTACATACTTAGCGTCCGCCTCGCTGTCCCCATGGCTGATGAAAATCACCTGCTCCTTTGGGTTGATGGCAGTCTGAGCCATATGGTCCACCAGGGCATCCAGAGACGCCTTCCTGCCCCTTACCTTGCCCATGGGGATCAGATGGCCTTCGTCATCCACATGGAGAACCGGCTTGATATTCAGCATAGTGCCAAAGAAGGCTGTAGCCGGAGACACCCGTCCGCCCCGCTTCAGGTGGTTCAGGTCATCCACGGTAAACCAATGGCACAGGTTCAGCTTATTCTCTTCCAGCCATTGAATCACCTGGTCGATGGATTTTCCCTTTTTCTTTTCCTGTACCGCGTGGTAGACATACAGCCCCTGTCCCAAGGAGGCGCAGAGGGAATCCACTACCTCGACCCGGTTATCCGGATATTTCGCCTGAAGCTCCTGAGCCGCTACCTTAGCGGAATTGCAGGAGCCGGACAAGCCGGAAGAAAAGGCGATATAGAGGACATCCCTGCCATGCTTCAGCACTTCCTCGAAATAATCCGTATAGCGGTGCACCGTTACCTGGCTGGTGGTCGCACTCTCCCCCTCCCGGACAATGCGGTAAAATTCCTTGGTGGAAATCTCTCTTTCGTCGGGATAATTGAAATAGCTTTTCCCTTTCAGCTGAAATTCCAGCGGAATAACGCCTACCCCTAATTCCTCCACCATTTTAGGAGAAAGGTCGCAGGCGGAATCCGTAATAATAATATAATCTCTCAACGTAAAAGCCCTCACTTTCGTAAGCTGACCGGTAGAAACAAAACCTTTCTAGAAACGTTTTAAGCCGGTTTATGTTATTTATTATACCCTATCCTCTAAATTTTGGGAAGAGGTATGCCTGCTAATTTTTGGTTTTTTCCGCTAAAGCTCATAAAACGGCCGATTTTAAACTATATATATCCTAGATTGCCCGCCATTGAGAAGAATTTTCAAAGGGGGATCGGGAAGCAGGCGGATATAGGTCAGCGAAAGCTGACACCTCCTGCCCTGCCGGGTAGGAAAGCGCCGCGAAAACACCGCGGCGCTTAACCTGTTCTCGAAAAAGAAACTTTTCGTAACAGCCGGCGAAAGCTCTAAATGAAATTCCGGGCGTATTCGGTCAAAACCATGCGAGGAGGTCACTATGAGAAAAAGGGCTTTTTTAATTAACTCTCTGATGCTTACCTCCGCCGTGCTGCTTTCCCGGGTCATCGGAATTTCCTTCCGGGTCTATATGAGCAATAAAATCGGCGCAGAGGGAATCGGGCTTTATCAGTTAATCTGTACGATCTTTCTGTTCGCCTCCACCTTTGTCACCTCAGGCGTCAGCCTAGCGGTGACCAGGCTGGTCACCGAAGCTCTCGCGCGAAAGGAGTATCAAAAAGCGAAAACCGCTGTGCGCAGGGCTCTGGTTCTGGGGCTTTTCTTCAGCCTTTTGATGGGGGGCGCACTGTTTTTCAGCGCCGATTATATTGGCAATCAGGTGTTGAAGGATCCCCGCACGATTTTATCTCTGAAGATTCTGGCTCCCAGTCTGCCGTTCATGGCGGTGTCCGCTTGCTTTCGGGGATATTTCTTCGCGGTTCGCCAGGTGATCAAAACCGCCAGCGAGCAGCTTCTGGAGCAAATCGCGGAAATCGTTATTTTCGCCTTGGTAGTGAACTTTCTGGCGCCCATGGGCCTGGAATATGCCTGCTGCGCCATTGTGCTGGGAACGACCGGTGCGGAGATTTTTTCCTGCCTGTATTCTTTTTTGCTCTACTGGGGCGAGCTGCGGAAGCTCAGGGGCAAGGCTTCTAAGGGCCGGATAAGCGGCGGAATAAAAAAGCTGCTGTCCATCTGCCTCCCGGTCACCGCCAGCTCCTGCCTGCGCTCCGGTCTTTCCATGACGGAAAACATCCTAATACCGCCGGGGCTGAAAAAAAACGGCGCGTCCTATGAGGGTTCCCTAGCCGGCTACGGCATGATCACCGGTATGGTGATGCCGGTGATTACCTTTCCCTCCGCCTTTTTATCCTCTTTTTCCATGCTGCTGATCCCGGAGCTCTCTGAGGCCAATGCCGCCAACCACAAAAAGAATATCCACTATATCGCCGGGCGGGTTTTTCAAATCACCTTTCTGTTTTCCATTTTTATCTGTGGTTTTTTTGTTTTCTTTGCCAAAGATTTGGGGCTTCTCATCTATCATGATTCAGCTCCGGGAGTTTATCTCAGCGTGCTGGCGCCGGTAATCCCTTTGATGTACCTGGACAGCGTGGTAGACGGTATGCTCAAGGGCTTAAACGAACAGCTGAGTTATCTGTCCTATAATATCATAGACTCGGTCATGCGGGTCGGGCTAATCCTGTTCCTGCTGCCGCTTATGGGATTAAACGGCTTGATTGTGGTCATTTTCGCCAGCGAAATTTTAAATTCCACTCTCAGCATCGCCCGGCTGATGAAGGTTACACAGCTGAAAATGCGTTTTTTTACCTGGATTTTAAAACCCGCTTTAGCCGTCGTCTTTCCCGGCCTGCTTTTGATGGGGCTCTCCTCTATTTTGAGCAAGCTCCTTCCTGACGTTCTGTTCCGGGTGCTTTTCGAACTGATATTTACCGTGGGAATCTATCTTCTTCTTTTATTCGCTATGAAAAGCCTGACAAAAGACGACATCCGCTGGTTGAAATCAATTTTCCGGCAAATGAAGCAATGAAGCAAGCTTCTCCCGCCCGTTTCCCCGCCTGCTTTTCAGTGAACCGACATGCCGGCCTTCGCATATGGGAGTCCCTGGCTTTCTGAATTTTGACTTCCCCAAAAACAGCTCAAATGCCATGCAAAAAGTTTACGGATTATTCTTTTGAGCGCTTCGGATGTTTTGTTCTGAAAGGATCAAAAAACAATCGTGATTCTTCTTCTCCCTTATTGACACCATTCTATATCTAGTCTATAATGAGGAATGTATTTCGAATAACCCACAAGATATGGTATCAAAAGTGTTCAAAGGAGAAGAAAGAAGCATGATTGAACGTATTATTAAGAGGGACGGACGGGAGGTTCCCTTCGAGATTGACAAAATTTCCACCGCTATTTACAAGGCCGCTGAGGCAATCGGCGGCCACAACCGCGGGGTCGCCGAAGAATTGGCCAAACAGGTAGAAGACTACATTGAAAAAGAGGAGAAGATTTCCACCCCTACGGTCGAGCACATCCAAGATGTGGTGGAACGTACCTTGATTGAAAGCGGCCATTCCCGCACGGCCAAGGAATACATCCTTTATCGCGCCGACCGCACCCGTCATCGTGAGATGAATACCCGTTTGATGAAAATATATGAGGATTTAACCTTTAAAGCCGCCAAAGATAACGACATCAAGCGTGAAAACGCCAATATTGACGGAGATACCGCCATGGGCACCATGCTGAAATATGGATCTGAGGGCGCTAAGCAGTTTTATGAGATGTATATTCTTGACCCGGCCCATGCTAAGGCTCACCGGGAAGGGGATATCCACATTCACGACCTGGACTTTTTGACCCTGACCACCACCTGCTGCCAAATCGATCTGGACAAGCTGTTTACCGGCGGCTTCTCCACTGGCCACGGCTTTCTGAGAGAGCCCAACGATATCGCCAGTTATTCTGCGTTAGCGTGCATCGCTATTCAATCCAACCAAAATGACCAGCACGGCGGGCAGAGTATTCCGAATTTCGATTACGCCATGGCTAAGGGCGTGATCAAAACCTATCAGAGAATTTACCGCCAAAACATGGCTCGGGCCATTGAAATCATGGAAGACGCCGAGGATGCCAGCGCTTTATCCAAGGAAATCATGGCCGCGGCCACGGAAAAAAGTGCCGGCGCCATTCCCAAGCTGGAAGACGGCGAAGCCTATATGGAGGCGGAGCTCCAGATTCTCACAGATAAGTTTGGTGCTGAAAGCGCTGAAAAAATTCAAAAATTTGCTTTTAAGCACGCCGGTGCGGAAACCGACCGGGCGACCTACCAGGCGATGGAGGCTTTCGTCCACAACCTGAACACTATGCATTCCAGGGCGGGCGCTCAGATCCCTTTCAGCTCCATTAATTACGGCATGGATACCACTCCCGAGGGCCGCATGGTGATTAGGAATGTTCTGCTTGCCACAGAAGCCGGCCTGGGCAATGGAGAAACTCCTATTTTCCCCATTCATATCTTTAAGGTAAAGGAAGGCGTCAACTATAATCCCGGAGAGCCCAACTATGATCTGTTCAAGCTGGCCTGCCGGGTAAGCGCCAAGCGGCTGTTCCCCAACTTCTCTTTTATTGACGCTCCTTATAACCTGCAATACTATAAGCCTGGCCATCCAGAAACCGAGGTAGCCTATATGGGCTGCCGCACCCGGGTTATGGCTAACTCCTACGATCCAACCAGGGAGATTGTTAACGGAAGGGGCAACCTCAGCTTTACCTCTGTGAACCTTCCTAGAATCGCGATCCTCAGCAACCATAACATCGACTTTTTCTTCGAGCAGCTGGACCGGAAGATCGATCTGGTCATTGATCAGCTTTTGGACCGCTTTGAATTGCAGGCACAGAAAAAAGCCCGGAACTATCCCTTCCTGATGCAGCAAGGGATTTGGCTTGATTCCGATAACCTGAAGCCGGATGACGAGGTGCGTGAGGTTTTGAAGCACGGCACTCTGACGATGGGTTTCATCGGCCTGGCGGAAACCTTGAAGGCTCTGACCGGCTATCATCATGGCGAAAGCAAGGAAGCCCAGAACCTGGGTCTGGAAATTGTCGGGTATATGCGCCAGCGCATGGATCAGGCCACGAAAAAGCATGGCATGAACTTCTCTCTGATCGCCACCCCGGCGGAGGGCTTATCCGGCCGGTTTGTCCGTATGGATGCTGAAAAATTCGGAAAAATCCCCGGCGTTACTGATCGGGAATATTATACCAACTCCTTCCACATCCCAGTTTACTACGACATCTCCGCCTGGGATAAGATCAAGCTGGAGGCTCCATACCACGCCCTCACCAACGGCGGCCATATCTCCTATGTGGAGCTGGACGGTGATCCTACAGAGAATCTGGACGCTTTTGAGCAGGTGGTCCGCTGCATGAAGGAAAGCGGCATCGGCTACGGTTCCATTAACCATCCGGTGGACAGGGACCCTGTCTGCGGCTATACCGGTATTATCGGAGACACCTGTCCTCTGTGCGGCAGATCCGAGCACGACGGCCACGAAAACTTTGAGCGGATTCGCCGTATCACCGGCTATCTAGTAGGTACGGTAGACCGCTTCAACAACGCGAAAAAGGCGGAGGTTCGGGATCGGGTAAAGCATTCCCTAGGCACCGGCTGTGGAACGATGGAGCAGGTCTGATTCAGGAAGTTCATCTTTGCTCATTTAGAACAAATCCGCTGTTTCAGCGCGGCGGCAGACCCGTCATAGAATAGAATCGCCGGCGGTTCCGGCAGAGTGGGCAGAGAACTGAAACCGGCAAACAGACGGCGGCTTGATCAAGAAGGGCGGATAGGCGTTTCCTGTCCGCCCTTCTTGAAGCATGCTTGTCACTGCCGGCCGGCGGCGGGCTTCGCCGCAGAAAGCTGAGTGAAGCCTCTTCGCTTTTTCAGCTTTTAATTATTCTATGTAAGAAAGCAGGAATCACGGTTATGAGTAAGCTTCGCCTCGCGGGAGTCATCAAGGAATCCATTGTGGACGGTCCCGGCATCCGCTTCGTGGTGTTCGGCCAAGGGTGTCCCCATCGTTGTCCTGGATGTCAAAATCCCCAGACCCATGATTTTAGCGGCGGCTATGATACCACTACGGAAAGGCTGTTGGCAGAAATCCGGAAGAATCCCATGCTGAAAGGGATTACCCTATCCGGCGGCGACCCCTTTGTGCAGCCGGAAGCTATGGCGGAGCTGGCGGAGGAAGCGCATAAATTGGGATTAAACGTAGTCACTTATACCGGTTACACGATAGAGGAGCTGCTCAACGGCCTGGAGGGGCATCCCGGCTGGCGGCGGCTTCTAGAGCAGTCAGACACGTTAGTAGACGGCCGCTTTATTCTGGAACAGAAATCAATGCTGCTAAAATTCAGGGGCTCTAAAAACCAGCGGGTTATTGATCCCCGCGCTTCTCTGGAGCAAGGCCGGGCGGTGGAAAAGCCCTTCGACAACGAGGTTGTCATCGAATTTCCCAGAGATATCTGAATCTCCGGCGGCCCGTTTCGCTGCCGAACCGCTGGAATACAGCCGTACGTGCCGGAAGCACCCGCTTCGCATATAAATTCCGCCTTCAAAAGCCTAGAGCAGACGGCGTGCCGGCAGCAAGGAAAGTCCGGCGGTGCCGGAAGCTTGACAATGAACATTCCTGTTCAAAGCAAATCTCCTTCTCCCCTCGGAAAGTTTAAATGATTCAGATAATTTGCAAAAGCCGGTAAAGCAGGCTGGGAAATTTTCCAGCCTGCTTTACCGGCTTTTATAAAAATTCCAGCCGCCCCCGTTCTGACCGGCGGCGCTGCCTCTCTGTCACAATAAATCCTGGCAGCCAGTCCGGATTTTTCCGCCAATTTTATCAAGAGCAAAGCCAGATGCCAACGCCACAAATTTTCTTAACTTTCTTATCCCCCTCCGAATAACAGGCGAACCGTCAGCACTGCGATAACCACGCTGGTGAAATCAGCGGTCAGAGCGCTGGGGATGGTATGCCGGGTTTTTCTAATATTGACCGAGCCGAAATACACAGCAATCGCGTAAAACGTAGTCTCGGTAGAGCCCATCATTACCGCGGCCACCCTGCCGGCAAAACTGTCTACCCCGGAAGAAGAAAAGATCTGATCTACCAGGGCCAGAGAACCGCTTCCGGAAACTGGACGAAGCAGCATCAGCGGTACCACTTGAGGCGGCAGGCCAATTTTTTCCGCCAGCGGCGCGATGAACGCGGTAAACATATCCAAAGCGCCGCTGGCCTTCAGCATACTCACCGCTGTAATCAGCCCTACCAGGGCCGGGATAATACCGAAGGTAGACTTTGCCCCCTCCTTTGCCCCTTCTAAAAAGGTATCGAATAAGGGGACCCTGCGTACGAGGCCAAAAACCAAAATCAAGCCGATTACACAGGGAATCAGGTAATTGCCGAACTCAGTCATGGACGCCGCCTCTTTCCCAAAAGCTTTGCCATCAGCACTCCCGCGCACAGGCCGCAAACAGAGGTAATCCAAACAGCGGGCATCACATCAAATGGCGAGGCCGCGCCGTGGCTTGCCCGCAAAGCCGACATCATTGTGGGGATCAATTGCAGAGAAGCGGTATTGATAACCACGAACATAACCATACCATTGTCCGCGGCAGACGGCAGCTCCTCCTTCCGGGCCCTTGCCATTTCCTTCATAGCGGCGATTCCCATAGGCGTAGCGGCATTTCCTAATCCCAGAAGATTTGCGGTGATATTCATACAGATCGCTTTGACGGCGGGACTGTCCTTCTCATAATCGGGAAACAGCTTCGCCATCACGGGGGAAAACAGCTTCGCTAAAATCGCCGTCAGACCGCCTTTCTCCGCGACCCTCATCAGTCCGGTCCACAGGCACATCAGCCCAAGCATGGAAATCACCAGCTGTATCGCGTCAGAGGCGCCGGAAAGCACCGCGCCGGAAAGCTCTCCCATACGGCCGGTAGCCAGAGCGCATAAAATGCTGGCCAGCATCAAACCGCCCCAAATAAAATTCATCATAACAAACTTTCCCCTTTCTTCAGTCATGAATATGAAAAGAATCGGGAGAGTTATGAATGAATTGAAAACTTTACTTTTTTAAGAGCTTCAAGAATTGACAAAATTCTGGTTTAATTGTATAATTATTTCATAATTTACCATTTAATAACATTTTTGGAAGTGTTGACCTGGTAAATTATGGTGAAGTAATGGCGTAAAAACAGGAGGTGTTTACATTATGACTTCTACTGGTATTGTAAGAAGGATCGATGGCCTGGGGCGTATCGTGCTGCCCAAGGAACTAAGAGCCACACTGGATTTAAACGACCGTGACCCTTTGGAAATCTACACGGAAGGGAATACTATTATCTTGAAAAAGTATGAGCCTGCCTGTATTTTCTGCAACAGCACAAAGGAAGTTATCAATTACCGGGGCCGCAACATTTGCAAGGCCTGTATTGACCGTTTGAAAAAGGATATTGATTATTAAAATATGCTCTTACAATTAAGGAGTAAGGCTCAATGAGCCTTACTCCTTTTTTTACATTTCTCTGCATTTTTCTATAAGCTCCGCTACGATTTCCGCACGATTAAAGGGTGTCATAAAATAGAAGCCATCCGCATGAGGCCTCAGGCTTTCCGCAATTTCCAAGGCGATCTCAATGCCGGTCCGCTGGGCCTCTTCCCGGCTCATCTCAGGAGAAAACCGGTTGACGTAGGCCGTGGGAATCTGAATTCCTGGAACCTCATTGTTCATATAGACCGCATTGCGGTAGCTAACTAAGGGCATAATCCCCAAAAGCATTTTCGCCCCCATCTCTCTCGCTTCCTTCACTGTACTGATCCGGCCTTCGTCAAATACCGGCTGGGTCAGGAAAAAGACGGCGCCCGCTTTCAGCTTCTTTTCCAGGCGGGCCAATTCCGCCTTGGGATTCGCCACATTTGGATTAAATGCCCCGCCGATGGTAAAAGGGCTGTCCGCAAACACGTCCTGGTTCATCTGGCTGATCATTTCCATCAGCTTAGCGGAGGTTACGTTAAATACCGGCTTGATATAGCCCCGGTCCAGCTCCGGCACATGGTCGCCGGTTACCGCTAAAATTGTACGGATGTTCTCACACTGGGCTCCCAGGAGCATGGCCCGCAGAGCGTTGACATTCCGATCCCGGCAGCAGAAATGAGGCAGCACCTCCATCCCGGTTTCCCGCTGAAGCTTGGCTCCGCACACCACTGGATCCAGCTTGACCCGGGCCATAGGCGAATCGGAGATGGTAACGATGTCCACACCGCTGTTCTGAAGCACCCGGCAAGCTGTTAAAAGCTTATCTACCCGGCTTCCATAAGGAGGATCCAGCTCCGCCGCCATAACAAATTCTCCCTTTCGGAGCTTTTTGGCAAAACGGCTCTCCCGGGGAGCGCTTTTCTCCAAGCTTCCCACTGCTGTAACAGTGGTCGTGACGGCTGCCAAGGGCTCGCGCTTTTTCTGAATCAAACGGCTTAAAAGCTGAAGATGCTTTGGAGTAGTGCCGCAGCAGCCGCCGATCATATCGACTCCCAGCTCGGCGATTCTCACAGCCTGATGAGAAAAATACTCCGGAGAGGTATCGAACACCGTACGGTTTTCTTCCATCGCGGGATATCCCGCATTAGGCATCACCAGCACGGGAAGGCTCAAGTATTGCCGGCTGTAGCTTAGAAGCTCCCTGGCGAACTTTAAAATATGAGCCGGCCCGCAGCCGCAGTTTAAGCCGATTCCGTCAAACAGCTCTCTATGAGGCTTTACCTCATCTAAAAGGCGGCGCAGCGGAACGCCCAGCCGGGTAATGCCTTCAGGGGATACGGTAAAGGAAATCAAAACTTTACATTCCGGTTTCTTTTTCTTTAAATAATCCGCTATCTGGTCAAATGGAGAAAGCTCTGTCAGCGTCTCAAACAGAAACACTTCCGCCCCCTCGGACAAAAAGGCATCCGCGATTGCCAGATATTCCGGAAGCAAATCCGTTTCCTCGTCTCCGCGGGGATAAATCGCAGTCATATCCGCCGCCGCAACAGCCTGGCAGCCAGCGGCTTCCTTCGCCAGACGGTAGCCAGCTCTCACGATTTCCAGTACATCCGCCAGCGGGCGTCCCAGGCTTTTGGTATTTGCCGAAAAGGTATTCGTTCTCAAAAATTGAGCGCCCGCCTTTACATACTCCCGGTGAATCTCAGAAATAAGCTCTGGCCGGGATATATTCGCCCACTCGCATTCATGGATAGAGAACCCAGTCTTTTGAGTAAAATAGGTTCCCATAGCGCCATCGGTGATTACCGGCCGTTTTTGTTTCAGCAAAGTGTCAAGATTCATAGTTGGCTCTCCTAGCTTTGGGATAATATCTTTCGTATACTGTGTTCGCCAAGCGTCCCCCTCGCCGCCTTCTCAGTCACGCTCGGCGGCCTGGCGTCTATTTTCATGAAAGCCTTATCCCACTATCGTTATTAAGTGTTCCTATTATACCATAAAAAGTCAACTCAGGAGGAAAAATCTTTTTTTCTGGAATTTTTATCCTAATTCGGGGCAACAATACCTTCGTAAAGGGGTGTTGTTATGCCGATTGCAAAGAAGATAGACGAAACCATCGCCATGCTGAAAAAAAGGCTGCGGGCAGAGGAAAGCTTTGACCTAATCTACCGAACCATGACCATCGGCGGAAAAGGCGCCTGCTTGTTCTTTATCGACGGCTTGGTAAAGGATGAGGTCATGGAAAAAATCATGGAGTTCTTTTACAGCGCTAAGCCTGAAGACGTTACCGACGCTCACTCGTTTGTAAAAAGCAGTGTACCGTACATCGAGGTCGCCCTTTCCGACGACGAAGACCTGATCTGCACCAACATTCTTTCCGGAATTTTGGTGTTAGTGGTAGACGGCTTTGACAAGGCAATTTCCATCGACGTAAGGACTTATCCGCAGCGCGACAGCAGCGAGCCCGACCGGGACAAGGTGATCGTCGGCTCCCGGGATGGGTTTGTGGAAACCCTGGTAGCGAACACAGCTTTGATTCGCCGGAGGATTCGGAATCCCAGTCTGACCATGAAAATTCTTTCCGTGGGAAGTCTTTCCAAAACCGACGTAGTGCTGTGCTACATGGATGACCACGTAGACCATGCCTTGCTGAATAAGCTCTTGAAAAAAATCCAGGACGCGCCGGTGGAATCCTTGACTATGAACCAGCAGAGCTTGATGGAGGCCATGCATCGAACCCGCTGGTATAACCCGTTTCCTAAGTTTAAATATACCGAGCGTCCGGATACTGCCGCCGCCTCGGTTTTGGAGGGAAACATCGTCATTCTGGTGGACAACTCCCCTTCAGCCGTGATCGTTCCCACCAGCATTTTCGATATCATCGAGGAGGCTGACGACTACTACTTTCCTCCAATCACGGGCACCTATCTGAGGCTTTCCCGATATCTGATCTCCCTGTTTACTCTGGTGGTCACGCCGTTGTGGCTTCTGGCACTTCAGAACCCCCAATGGGTTCCCGAGCTGTTCCAGTTTACCGTCCAAATTGAGGAACCTGTCTATATTCCAATCTTCTGGCAGCTAATCCTGCTGGAAATCGCCATTGACGGCCTGCGGCTGGCCTCCTTAAACACACCCAGCAGCCTCACCACCGCACTGAGCGTAATCGCCGGTATTGTGCTCAGCGACTTCGCGGTAAAATCCGGCTGGTTCAACATGCAGTCCCTGCTGTATATGGCCTTTGTGTCAATCGCCAATTATTCCCAGCCCAGCTATGAGCTTGGCTATGCCCTGAAATTTCTTCGGGTTCTTCTGCTGGTTTTAACCCTCCTGTTTAATCTGTGGGGCTTTCTCGCCGGTTTGGTCCTGATCTTTATCCTGATGATTCTCAATAAAACGATCAGTGGAAAAAGCTATCTATATCCCTTGATTCCCTTTAACGGCAAGGAACTGAAAAAGAAGCTGATCCGCACCCGTCTTCACGTAAAATATTAAACCGCTTGTCTCAAAATGTTCCAGCGCGGGCCGTCATCGAATACTCTCTTAAGGGACAAGGGAGAAAAGCAGGCTAAAAAATTTACAGCAAAATTAAAAAAGCTGAGTAAAATGCCGGATCGCATTTTACTCAGCTTTTTTGAGCAGAAAACCGGCAGACGCGCGGTGGCGGCGCCCCGCAGACGGCTTTTATTCAAAGCAGGGATCGAAGCGCGGTTGCCGGGAGCTTTCTATCCGTGACAAAAAAGCGCTCCCGACAGCGAACAGCCACACGTTTACGAGAGGCAGAGGGTCAGCACAAAAATTCAAGCACCTCCTGAATTGCGGTCCGGCAATGGATATTAAGGCCGGCACAATCCGTCCTTGACGATGGTTGTTTCTTAGTCGCTTTTGAGGGGAAATCCTGCTTCTAAAAGCGCCGCGGATCGGCAGAGGCGTATAATGGATTCGCTTCCCGCACCATTCCCGGATATTCCCTTTTCAGTTGGGTAAAAGCCATCTCCACTTCCTCTGGGATCTCCACATGGGCGATATAGCCCTTTCCGGACGGCCCATAGCCCTCAGGAGTATCGGACAGGCGGGAGATTTCCCCCATCAACAGGGTTAGATACCGTTCCATCGGCCACATGCCCCAGATCTCCCGGTCAAAAGCCAGCTTGGAATCCCTTTCGACCACCTTAGCCTGATAAGCGGCGTAGTTTATGATTGCTATCTCTTCTCCCGCGTACTTTCTTAAGGTGGCATCCATCCGCCGCTGCATGGCAGCATCCTGGGTTAAAATAATTCTCTGATATGGCACACGGCTGCTTTTCAGCAGTTTTAGCAGATAAGTAATGTTATTGCCGCAGTTGGTGGATTCACGCTCCAGAAGGTCAGCCTTTCTTCCATATCGGTATTCCAAATAAGCCTGGAAAATCTCCGCCTCCGGCCGCCCAGCGGTTTGGATCTCGGGAACTTCCCGGCCCATCGCCTGCCGTAGATCCTCTGTCGTATGTCCGGCGCCCCCCACGATCACATATTTTTTAGCAGCCTGATTTTTCATCGCCTCAGCAAGTACATTGCCGCCGCATAAAATGCTCCCTCCAAAAAGAACCATCACATCGGCTTGCCGAAAGCCGTATTTTTGTTCCAATGCATCTTTTGTCAGCGTGGGAACGTCTCTAACACCGCAAAACGCGCCTAAGGTGTTGATCCATTCTACCGTATTCCCCTTCATCACCGTGTTCCTTTCCTGTGATCCTTAAAGTTTTCGCACCTTCGCCTTTTTATCGTAGCATAAAACTTTTTGGGAGGCAATCCTTTTCCTTGCCTGTGAGACAGCTGATCTTTTTCTACGCTTTTTTACTGCCTTTTAAATATTTTTGATTTGTGGTAAAATAAAACAAAGTCTAAAGGCAGGCGAAAGCTATGAAAGAAAACTATGAACGGTGGATGAACCGGGAAATACAGCGTTTCCAGGCGCGTGGGGAAGTCCCCCGCCTGCTGCTGCACAGCTGCTGCGCTCCTTGCAGCAGCGCAGTGCTGGAAAGCGTCTTCCGGTATTTCGAAATTACCATCTTTTATTACAACCCCAATATATTCCCCAAAGAAGAATATCTCCACAGGGTGCAGGAGCAAAAGCGGTTTTTAGCGCAGTTTCCTCCCGCCTCCTCGGTTACTTTTTTAGAGGGGGATTATCAGCCGGAACGGTTCTTTCAGCTTGCACAGGGACTGGAACAGGAACCGGAAGGCGGCGAAAGATGCGCCCGCTGCTACGAGCTGCGGCTGCGCCGCACCGCCGAGCTGGCCAGAGAGCTAGGTTTTTCGTATTTTACCACAACGCTGTCTATCAGCCCTTATAAGGACGCGGAAAAGCTTAACGCCATTGGCAGGAAGCTCTCTGAGGAATACGAGGTTTCTTACCTATATTCTGATTTTAAAAAGAAGGACCGCTATAAGCGTTCCATCGCGCTTTCCAGGGAATATGGGCTGTACCGGCAGGAGTTTTGCGGCTGCCCCTTTTCCCGGGAAGAAGCCCTGCGGAGAAAGCAGGAGCAGGGAAACCGGTAGCTTGAGGTTTTCACCAACAAACCAAGAATTGCAAAGCAAGCCATAAAAATCAGATGAAAGCGGCCGGCTGGACAAATCCAGCCGGCCGCTTTCATCTGACTCTATATTTCCAGCCTCCATTCAATAAAGCACGGACTCTTATGCGTTATATAATATAGTTTTCAACGGTCTCTCGAATGGTATCTAAAAAGGCTTCTTCACCAAAGATATTAATTTTCCAGAAAACCGCTTGGCTTCCCCCGGAGGTAATAGCGGAAAGAAAAATTCTGCCGCCGCTTTGCAAAAGAGTAAGGCTCAGGCTGACCCTGTTTCCTCCCGTAAAGCTGTATCTCTCGTACACTCTAACGGCGCAATACGCAGAGCTAGAGCAAAAATCGCTTTTTTCTTCCAGACTGGCCGAGATGCTGCCATTGATAATCTCATCCTCCAGCTGGGATAAAATCAGACTGAAATCGCCTTGCAGCTCACATTCCAGCTTTGCCATTCCTACACCTCCCATCTGACGTTTTTCAAGGATTTCCCGCTATTTTTGGATGGATACCATCAGACCGTTTCTTTTTTCCCTTTTGAGCGCAATAAGGCGGATATTTGCTGTTGATCCTGTGAAATTCCTTACATTCCCCGCAATTTCCATGACGGGGACAGTTTTTCTTTTTACAAGGGCATACCATAGTCTTTTCTTCCAAAGCGGTTCCTCCCGTACAGCGGTCAGCGTTTCCAGGCAGCGGGCACTGCCAGCATCAGCATAGGAAAGATCTCCAGCCTGCCGATGAGCATATCCAAGCTTAGTATCAGCTTACTGCCAGCGGAAAAGCACGCATAATTCCCCATCGGTCCTACCAGATCCAGACCTGGGCCAATGTTGTTTAAGCAAGCCAGCACAGCGGTTAAGCTGGTCTCCATAGAAAAATTATCGATTGCGATCAGCAGCAGGGAGGCAATCGAGATGATCGTATAAACCGTCAAATAGTCATGGACGCCATGCACTACCTCGTCGTCCACCTTGGCGCCATCCACATGGATCGCGGAAACCGACCTGGGCCGCAGCATTTTACGGATATTCCGCTTGGCCTCCTTAAACAGGATCAGCACCCGGATAGACTTAATCCCGCCGCCGGTACTGCCGGCGCAGGCGCCGAAAATCATCAGGATCACCAAAATAGTCTTGGAAAACATCGGCCATTGGTTGAAATCCACAGTAGCGAAACCGGTAGTCGTCATCACTGAGGACACCGTAAACGCCACGTGGTGGGCCGCTGTTCCCGGATTCCAGTCAAACTGTGGAAGGACGTTCCAGGTAATCAGAAGAATAGCCCCGATCATAGTGCCTAAATACAGGCGCAGCTCCTGATTTCTGAAAACCCGTGAAAACTGGCGCAGCAGGAGCAAATAGAAGATATTGAAATTCACACCGAAGAGGGCCATGAAAACTGTGACCACTCCTTGCTGAAAGGGGGAATAGCCCGCCATGCTGTCGTTTTTAATGGCAAAGCCTCCGGTGCCCGCAGTAGCAAAGGAAGTGGTGACGCTGTCGAACAGAGGCATCCCTCCGGCCAGCAGAATCAGGATCTGCACCATGGTCAGGGCAATATAAATGCCATATAAAATTTTGGCGGTTTGATGCAGCTTTGGCGCGAGCTTTTCTACCGAAGGCCCGGGACTTTCCGCCCGTAACAGATGTACCAGGGTGCTTTTCCCTTTCATAATGGGAATAATTGCAAGCAAAAACACCAGAACTCCCATGCCTCCCAGCCAATGGGTAAAGCTGCGCCAGTACAAAAGGCTCATCGGCAAGGCTTCTACATTCTGCACCACACTGGCCCCGGTGGTGGTAAAGCCTGAAACCGTCTCAAAAATACAATCAATAAAATTCGGAATCTCCCCGCTGATCCAAAAAGGAAGCGCGCCAAAAAGAGACACGGCGATCCACGCTAATGATACGGTCAGGAAGCCATCCCGGGCATAGATTTCCTTTTTCCTTACCCGAAAGGCCGCCGAAAGCAGGCTGACGCCGCCCATGGCCAGCATAGCGAAAATAAATCCTATGAGCGAAGGATATTCCTTCTGCACGATGGCGATGACCGCTGCCGGGATCATCGTTACAGCCTCGATTCTTAAAATCTGACAGATCAGATACAGAATCATTCTGCGGTTCATAACAATCCCTTCTCCTCGTCTAAAATATCATTCAGGTCGTTAATGAACCGGTCTGCCGTGGTTACCACGATAACAGTATCCCCTTTTTCAATGGCGTCATTACCAGAGGGAATGATAATTTTTCCCCTGCGGTTGATGCAGGAGAGCAAAATATTCGGTTTCAGCTCAAGATCAGAAAGCTTTTGGCCCAGGCCCCGGAAGCTTTCCGACGCCCTGAATTCCAGCGCCTCCGCTTTTTCGTCCACAATCCGGTGCAGCGCAACAACGGCTCCGCCGGTCCGGTTGCCCATAGCCCTGACATAACGGACGATATCGTTGGTACACAGCTCCTTAGGGCTGACCACACAATCAATTCCCTTATCCCGAAAAACCTCGGTATATTCCGTCCGGTTGATCTTTGTAATCACCTTGGGAACCTTCAAATAGTTGGCATACATGGATACGATCAAGTTTTCCTCGTCAATATCTGTCAGGGTTACCACCGCGTCGGTCTGGTCAATTCCCTCGGAATCCAGAATGGAGCGGTCGGAACCGTCGGCAAAAATCACCGTAGCCTTGGGCAGCAGCTCCGCCAGCTGCCTGCACCGTTCCTTTTGGATTTCAATCAGCTTCACATCCACGCCCTCATCGAGCAAAGCCATCGCCAGGTAAACCGCGATCCGACTGCCGCCGATGATCATAACATTTTTGATCTTTTTCTGGTTCAGATGCAGGCTGCGGATCAATCTGGCCAGGTCTCCGGAGGAGGCGGTGACATACAGCTTGTCCCCGGCCTGCAGGCGGAAGCTGCCGTCCGGAATCACCACATCATTTCCCCGTTCCACTGCACACACCAGCACCTTGACCTTCACCGTGTGGTAAAGCTCTGAAAGAAGCTTGCCCACAATATGGCTTTCCGGCCGGAGCACAACCTCTACAATTTCCACCCGGCCCTTCGCGAAAGCATCCCGCTTGAGGAAAGAGGGAAATTGAAGCAGCCGGAAAATTTCGCTGGCGGTGGCCCGCTCCGGATTAATCATCAGATTCAGGCCCAGCTCGTCCTTTAACAAAAAGAATTGGCCATAATACTCCGGATTCCGCACTCTGGCAATGGTATGGCTGCATCCCAGCTTTTTCGCCACAATACAGCACAGAAGATTAATTTCATCCGCAGAAGTCGCGGCGATCATCAGGTCGCTTTCTCCCACGCTGGCCGCGCTCTGCACCACAGGGGATGCGCCGTTTCCATGAACCACCTGAATATCCACCATCTGCTGGGATTCCTTCAACACCATTTTATTGCTGTCTATTACCACAATGTCATGGTCTTCCCGGGCCAGCTGCTGCGTTAAGGCAAATCCTACCTTACCGTCTCCCACAATAACAATTTTCATAATGCAATCTCCAATAATTCCACAATGATTCAAGCATGAAAAAAGCAAAAAGCGTCTCACTTTTTGCCAAATTTCCTTTTAATTTTCCCATTTCGGCCAAATCTTAATGCAATCTTAGCACATAAAGAGAAAAGTAGCAAGAGGCGTGGAAAGAAAGATTCTTTTTGTGAGTATTTTTCCTTCCTTTGCGGCACTGTCCAGCCAGAGAGCGTTTAGGAGAACAAACGGCGCACGCTGAAACAGGGAAGCCAAACGCAAAGGGCCGAACGGGAAACAACTTTCCGTTCGGCCCTTTGCATTTGGAATATAAATAGGCTGAATGCTTGAATTCACATTTTATGTTATACGATATCGATTATCACAAGCTCCGGCCGGTTATAAAACCTTGGAACTCTCGTAGACTCTCTGGCCAGGCCGCGGCTGACAATCATCACGGTGCGCTTCTTATGGTATTCGCCGCCAGCGTACTTTGGAAAGAAGCCCTGATTCGGGGCGTAAAGCCCGTTTAAAATTCCCGGGATTCTAAATTGTCCGCCGTGAGCGTGGCCGCAAAGCGCTAAATCAAAGCCTTGCGCGGCGTAAAGCTCAAAAAATTCCGGACGGTGGGAAAGCAGAATCGTATAATTCCCATTTTCAGAAGCTTTTCTCACCTGATCAATTTGTTGGAGAAAGCTTACCGTGTCCCGTGCTGGATCCGCAGAAGCGGTAAAAGAGGCCTCCGGGTCGTCAACCCCGCAAAGATTGATCGCCGTGCCACGAACCGAAACCGTTTCACAGACGCCGGAAAGCCTATGGACCCCACACTCCTTAAGGATATCCATTTTTTCCAAAAAAGCGCCGCTGCCGCTCCAGTGTTCATGGTTCCCGGTCACATAGTAGCATGGATACCGTTTCCCAACGCCGCGCAAGAATTGTTCCGTATTATCGTCGGGAAGCTCATCGTCGAAAATATCGCCAGTCATCAAGACCAGATCTGGATTTTGACTGTCAACAGCGTCTATCAATTCCCGCTGATTTTCTCCGTATCCGCAGGAATGGAGGTCTGATATAAGCGCAACACGGACCGGCGCCTGCACGGCGTCAGATTCCACCGTATAGCACCGCACCTTCAGCCCGCTGTCAAAGCCGGGAATAACCGGGCACGCCAGCGCCAAAAGAATAATTGGAACCACGATTCTTCTTTTCTTCATTTTATAAGTCCTCCGGGGAAATCAGCCGGCTTATTTTCTCAGCAGCCCTACAGCGCCGGCTATCAAAAGACTCCGCCGGAGGGCGCTTTAAAAGCCAGCGGAATTCGCCGCGCAGCAGTGAAATCAGATATACCTTTCACGTTCTTCCTGGCTTAGCGCACAGTTTCGGCGCCGCGGCATACTTAGGCTTCATGCCCTATTTTGAGAAAGCAACGCGTTTCATGTTCTTTTTCTGGGCTTTTATTTTATAATCAAAGCTTCATTCTTTTTTTTAGAAGATCCGGTGAAGCGCTGTGGAGTAAGGCCTCCTCAGAAGAAATCATCCCCTGCTCATACAGCCGCATCAAACTGGTATCCATGCCCACCATTCCCTCGCCGCTGGATGAAAAAATAGCGGAATCGATTTGATGGGTTTTGGATTCACGGATCATGGTGCGGATCGCGGGATTGCACAGCATAATCTCAAAGGCTGGAACGACCCTGCCATCCTTACAGGAGATCAGCTGCTGCGACACCACGGCCTGCAGAACCATTGAAAGCTGTACTCGAATCTGTCCTTGCTGACTGGGAGGAAATGCGTCCACAATCCGGTCAATGGTATTGACCGCTCCCAGGGTATGGAGGGTGGAAATCACCAGATGGCCTGTCTCTGCGGCGGTCATGGCGATGCTGATCGTTTCGTAGTCTCTCATTTCTCCCAGCAGAATGACATCGGGCGCCTGGCGCAAAGCGGCCCGCAGAGCCACGGCGTAGCTTTCCGTATCGATAGAAATTTCCCGCTGGCTGATAATGCTTTTGCCATGACGGTGCAGATATTCGATGGGGTCCTCCAGCGTTACCACATGGCTGTTCCTGGTCTGATTGATCCGGTCGATGATGCAGGCCAGGGTCGTGGACTTTCCCGAGCCGGCCGGACCGGTCACCACGATTAATCCCTTGGGACGGCCGCCCAGTCTGAGAATGATATCCGGGATGCCAAGCTGCTCCGGATCAGGCAGGCTGAACGCGATCACCCGCACTACCGCCGCCAGAGAGCCTCTTTGACGGTATACACTGGCACGGTACCGGGAAACTCCCTCCAAGGAAAAGGAAAAGTCATCATCGCCGGTTTCCAGCATTTTTTCCGGGCTTCGCTTAGCGAATCGGTACAGCTCCCTAACGATCACTTCCGTGTCCTCCGGCATAAGCCGCTGATCCGTCTGCCTTTGAATCTGATTGTTCACTTTATAGGACACTGGCAAGCCTGCCACGATAAAAATATCAGAAGCGGAAGCCTGAGCCGCCTGCTTTAAAATCTGTTCTGCTTCCATAATAGTTTTCTCTCCTTATCGCAATAGGTTAAGAGTACCCTCCTGTGATTCGCTTTCCTCTTCCACCAGAGTCTGCCAGCGCAGCCGTTTCCATTCTCCCGTAAAACGGCCCTCCTCGGAAAACATCAAAGAAATTTCAACAGAGAGGCTTTTGCTGTCGTTGATCGGCACCTGATAAGACACCACCGCGGCGTTTTCCTGCCGGACTACGGCCACGCCGTCGGCCCTTAGGGCTTCTTCCCAACCGGGCCCGGATTGTACCGCCGTCAACAATTCATGCAGAATTTCCTCCGCCCTGGCATCCGCCTGATAATATTCCACGGAGGCCTGAGCGTTTTTCTCCGCGAGATTCCGGTCCGCTCTGGCGGAAACCAGAGACAGGGCCGCCAGGGTGGCCAGGCACAGCACCACAAAAATCGCCAGTATGGAAATTCCTCCGGCGCCTATACCGGACCCGATCTGTTTTTCTTTCATAGTATTCACCGCCGCTCCATAGCCGTTATGGCTGAACTGCTTTCGCTTTCAGAGAGTGAATCTCCTGATCTCCCTTCAGCACCCGGATTTCCGCCGCCAAAACTCCTTGCTCCTCCGTCAAGCGAACGGCAAGCTCATAAACCGCCGCTTCCTTCCTCGGCAGCTTTTGCCACTGCCCGTCGTAATAAATCCGGATTATATTTCCGTCCCGGCAGCCGCCCAGCAGCCTTTCCAGTTCGGGGGAATCCCCCTCTGCTTTTACGGCTTCCGCGGCTGCCTGCGCCACCATCACCCCTTTGGTAAGGTCCGAGCTTTCCACGCTGATCAGCTTGGCTTTGGCGAATAGATTCATGCACACGCCGGCGCAGATGGAAAAAAACACAATGATAATCAAAATTTCGATAAAGAAAAGCCTGCTCTTGGACTTGGAACGCTCTGTCATGACGCCACCTCCAAGGCCGCGCTTTGAAGGCATACAGCGCTTTCATAAACCCTGTTTTCCGTATCGGTGGCAACGATCCTCAAAAGGCGGCGGCTAGGAAGCTCCAGCCGCAGCTCCTTCAGCTCCATAATCGGCTGTCCGCTTTCCGGTACGATTTCCGTCCCCCGCTTCACAGTAATTTCCCGCAGGCTGCCGCCGTACAGATACGACCAGGTCTCGTAGACCTCGCCGCCTATCTCTTCGGAAAACACCAGCGCGGGCTCTCCGGCGATTTCCTTGACCGCCACGCCGTTTTCCCGGTCGTTCTGGCGAACCTTCTCTGTCAGATACGCCACCGTCCCCCGGGCGCTGTAATTGGCGCTCATCTCCCGGGAAATCCCCTGGTAAACATCTGCTCCCTGGATGACTACAAACAGGGACAGCACGGTAAATAAGCAGAACAGGGACAATACAAAAATTAAATCCGTGGCGTGCCGGCTCCGCTTCACAGCGACTCCCCCTTTCATAAATGCTTCCTTACGCTCCTTTGCCGGCGCGGTGGTCACTGCCGTCTTATCATGCCGCAAACCGAAGGGCCTCTGTTTCCGGCTCACAAGGAACGAAAGCCTAACGTTCTCTCAGTCACTTTTCCTCAAACACCTGAATTTCCGGCATCAGGTTTGAGCCCTCCAGCCGGTAATGGTACACATAATGCTCACGGTCTAAAATCAGGCCGTAATTTTCCTCTAAATAGTCTAAATCCGGTGGATACCGCCCCTCGATGGCGTAGCACTGTACTGTAGCCCGGGCCACCGACTGCTCGGCCGCCTTCAGCCGTTCCTGAGAAGCGGAGCGGGAAACGTTTCCCACGCCGTAAATTACAAAGCCCACGACGATGATTACGGAAACAATGGGAACTAAAAGCCCCCGGGAGAACCGTTTTCTCTGTTCGCAGGACACAAACGCTTTTTTCATATCCGCTCTCCTATCCGATCGCCGACATAATGCCCATTAGCGGAAGCATGACGGAAAGCAAAATCATACCGACGATGAGGGAAAGCACCGCCACCAGAGTCGGCTCCAGCGCGGAAATCAGGGCGCTGAGCCTTCGGTCCACCTCTTCCTCATATTGCTCCGCGATCTGATGCATGACGGTATCCATACTGCCGGTCTGCTGGCCGATTTTCAGCATCTTGCTGTGAAGGGCAGAAAAAAGCCCCGTCTCCACCGCAGCCTCGGCAAAGCTCACTCCGGAATCCATGCGTTCCTTCATCCGCTGTATTTTTTTCTTCGTACCCGGGTGCTCCATCAGTTTTTCGGTCATTTCCACCGACTCATCCAAATCCAGACCGGAGCTGAGCATCAGCGCCATTCCCGAGGCGAACCGTCCGGAATCCACAGCACGGCTGAGCCGGCGGAAAAGCTTAGCGCCCAGAGCGGCAAAGAAAGCCTTCCCCCTTTTCGTCATCCGAAGGAAAACCCCCCCGGCAGCCACGACTGCCAGGCCCGCCGCGATCCATACGGCGTATTGGCTGACGCCCCTGCCGAAGCTCATCAGCCCCTGGGCAAACTGGGACATCTCCCCGCCCAGCTGCTCGAAGACCTGCTGGAACACCGGCAGAACCTGAATAATAATCACCAGAATGACCGCCACCATCATAACGATCATCACCAAGGGATAAATTACAGAGCTTCTGATGCTCCTGGAAACCGCGTCGTTCCGCTCATAGTAAGCCCGCAAGGACTCCAGCACCTCTTCCAGCTTACCGGACGCCTCGCCAATCTCCACCATTGTCACCATATAGCCGGGAAATTCTCCGGATTCCTTTAACGCCGCCGCAAAGCTGCCGCCGGCTTCCATCACATCCGTCAGTTTTTCAATGATCTCTCCGCCCCGGCCGTTTTTGTCATCCTCCGCCATAATCAAAAGACCTTCCTGCAAGGAAATTCCAGCCTTTACAATCAAGGAAAGCTGACCGCAAAACGCGGAAATCTCGCTGTTGGAAAGTATTTTTCTCCTGTTCATCCCTGATTTCCTCCCTAACCTGTCACGATTTCGGAACGATATTCGAAAGAAGGCGCGTATTTCCGGCCGGAACCCGCTTTCCGCGTGGGCGCCGCGGTATCCTGTTAAAATTTCCACCCGCCGCTGTCCCGTCCTCAAGGATCAATAATAATAAAGGTCGTGATAATTGCTGCCGTCTCCCACATATTCCGAGGCGCCGCCTCCTGAAGCGGCAAACGTAGGATCCATACGCACCCAGTCTTTTCCATCAAAATAAATGATATTGTCGATCCAGCCTACGCCATCCAGATATACGCTGATCCAGGCGTGGTAAAGCTCGCCGGCATAGCCTACCACCAGCTTGGTGGGAATGCGCTGCACCCGGAGCATAGCCGTCATCAATGCGGCGTAGTCAAAGCAGATCCCCTTTTTGGTATTCAGAGTTTCGTCGATATCCGGCAGATACCCGCTTTGCACAGAAGCCGCTTTATCAAAATCATATTGTATATTTCCGATCACATAATTATAAATCGCGGCGATAGCCTCCAGGTCATCGCCGGCGCTTTGCACCAGCTTCTGACTTTCCCCGACCGCCTGGCTGTCCTCCGTAAATTTCACATACTGGTTCGGATATAAAAACGGGGTCAGCTGATCCTTCAAGGCCACCTGGCAGGTTCCCGCAAAGGCCTGAGAATACCGGTTCCCCTCGATGTTTTCATTGACAGTGATCTGGTATTCCCCGTCTCCCCGGGAAAATAGGAACACATCACTTTGCCCCGCCTGAAGATTATAGGTATACACTGTTTCCTCATCCGGGACATATTTGATTTGCAGCTTGACCTTTGGATTATCCCCATGATAGGTCACTGTCATATAACCGTCAGCTTTATTGGAAACGTCGATGCTGACCGCCTCGTTTCCTATAACCTCCGTACCCGGAGCTGTGGGAGTCAGCACCACCGGCTTCGGATCCCTCTGTCCGGGCTCCTGTTCTTGACTGGGGCCGGACGGCACGGGAACAGAGGAGGAATCAGAGACGCTCTCTCCGCTTCCCGCGTTGCCGGGAGGAGGATCGCCTTGACAACCGCAGAAAAAAGCGGAGAAAAGAAAAACAGTGAGCCATAGCGCCGCTGTTTTTTTCATACGTTTTTTCATCCGTTCTATCTTCTCTCTTTCAGGCTGGAAAAGTATTGTCATTGACAATGCCGCGGGAGGCGGCTTTCCCAAAACAAGTCCATAGTTAAAGTATAAACAACAACGGAAATAAAGTAAAGAAGAAACTTTCCCTTTCGTAACATAAGAAGCGCCCAGGCTCGGGGCGGCTCCATAAAATATTTTATGGAGTCAAAGGCCGCCTGCCGGCGATTTTCTTTTCGCCCCCGCGAACACAAAAATCGTCAGGCTCGGGCCACCCACGATCGGGCGCTTTCATAAATCATAAAATCAATAAAGTACCGTGCCCATCGCGTCGACCAGAGCGCCGCTCCGGGTGGCGGAAATGTTATTGCACAAAATGACGTCCTGGATTCCCTTCTCCGCCACCAGCTGGGAAATGGACCCCTCCCAATAACGGTAATCCACCACATAAACCGTTTGGTAGTGGGAGACTAGGAAAGGCACAAAGGCGTTGCCAAAGGATTCCTTGACTACCACGCAGGAGGATCCATCCTTTTTGTTGGGATTGTGGATAACGGAAATCGGCTGGTCGCCGCCTATGAAGCAATTATATTTCAGGCTGGAGCTGTAATCCGCAGCGTCATACACGATTTTCCATTCCAAAATACTCCCGTCGCTCTGAGTGCAGGTAATATCATTGGTATCCGGCGGAATATAAGCCTCCACCACATCCGGATTCTGCTCCAGCGCCGGATTTTTCTCAGTATCCGCATAGAAGGAGCCTAAGAAATCCGGAAAATCCACCTTTTCATATTTTGACAAGGGCAGAGGCTTGACGCCCTTAGCCTTGGCAAATTCCTCATAGGCGTAGTAAGCGCCCAAAGCCGTCCAATGGTGGTCGGTGCGGAAATACAGATATTCATCGTTATGGGACATCAGGGTATCGTAAATATTGACCTTCTTCGTCTCGTCCAGCATGGAGCCGTACATATAATCGATGGCCTTTTTCTGGTCGTCCGTATTTAAGCCCGCCCTGGTGGATTCCGGCAGCATGATATCAATGCTTGTCGGCACAATCATATCGTATACCACAGCCTTGCCCTGCAGCTTCTGAGTGATATTATTGACGGTAGCCGCATACTGATCCGCTACCTCCAGGTTGAAGTTATAATACTCAAAGGCGCTGTCGCCGGCCAGCAGGACAGCGTTCAGGGTTGTGGTAGGAATCGGCTTTTCCTCCTTGCTGCTGGCCTCAGAGGAACTGCTCTCAGCAGAGGACGCAGAGGAGGCCTGTGACGACGCATTGGATGAACCATTAGAGGATACCGGTTTTGTCGGCTTTTCCGGAATGGCGTCGCCGGTGGTTACCTCTCCGTGAACCGTAGCCGGATGGATGCCGTATAGGCTTTTTAGCCGGGCATTCGCACTGGTAAAGGCGTCACGAAAGGGGAAGGTATCGGAAAACCACAGATCTACTTGTTTAAAGTAGCTGCCGTCCGCCAGAGCCTGAAAACTGAATTCAGGAAATTTGGTCAACTCCCGCTTTTCCACCACTGATTCGGTTGGACGCAGGGGAATGATCAGCGCAATGACGCCGAATATCAGCATCATAATAAAAAACGCCGCTATTTTTACATTCAGCATCTTCCGGCTTTTCCCGCCGGGGAGCTTATACTTTCTTTGAACTCTGGTTCCTCTCGCCATGAAAAAGCCTCCTGATCACCGGACAATTTGAAAGCCGGCAAGCTATAAAAAACTAACAGCACTAAGAAATGATCTTAGAGTTAAAATTAAAAAGCACAGCCATAAAATATGGTTTTATCTTAAAATTGGAAGTAAAGGAACGGATTGTAGCTGTTGCCCACCAGGCTCATGGTGGAAATCAGCAGCAGTACTAAGGGCATCGCCACCTGCACCACGCTGTTGACCCGGAACCAGGCCGCCGACCTGCCGGAAGCCACAGAAATAGCCCGTCCGATATTATGCACCACCGGCGTAACCGCAATGACAGCGATCGCCAGGAAAAAGATGTAATTGAGCAAGGTAGTATTGGCTTCAAAGGTAGTCCAGGGATTGCCGTTCTGGCAGAACATCCCCTTGAGGACGACCCCGATCAGCGCCATATTTTTAAACCGGAATAAAATCCAGCCGAAGTAAACCACGATCAGCAGATAAATGTGGGATACGAATCCAGGAAGCCTGGCGAACACCTTGTTCAGGAACAGCCGCTCCAAAGCGATAAAAATAAAGAAGTATAGACCCCACAGGACAAAATTCCAGCTCGCGCCGTGCCATAAGCCGGTCAGCGCCCACACCACGAATAAATTCAGGATCGTTCTTCCCAGACCCTTACGGCTGCCGCCCAGGGGGATGTATACATAATCCCGGAAGAAGGAGCCGAGCGAAATGTGCCATCTGCGCCAAAACTCAGAAACTGTGGACGACAAATAGGGATAATTAAAGTTTTCCTTGTAATGGAAGCCGATCATCAAGCCCATACCGATGGCCATATCGGAATAAGCGGAAAAATCCAAATAGATTTGAAGCATGAAGAACAGCACGCCCATCCAAAGAATCACCGCCGGCTTTGCGGAAAGGGCCGCGGCGTTCTGGGTGAACTGGGACACATCCGCCACAGCGGCATCCGTCAGAATAAACTGATCTGCCAAAAGCCCGCAGGTATTGGCCAGCACCGCTTTCTTCGCCAAGCCCGCCGCAAACCGGTTGATTCCCCGGGCCACCTCGCCCCGGTTGATCTGCCGATATAAGATTTCCTCTGAAATATCCTTGTACCGAACGATCGGTCCGGCGATACACTGATGAAACAGGCTGGTATAAAGAAGCAGACGGAAAAAGTGGGTCTGCGCCTCTACCTCGCCCCGATAAACATCCACCACGTAGGAAAGCAGCTGAAAGGTATAAAAGGAAATACCGATCGGCAGCAGGATCTGAGGCACAACGCTGGGCAAACCGAACAAGTCGTGGGTCGTTCCCAGGATCAGAGTCAGATATTTGAAAATGCCCAGCAGGGTCAGACTGCATATACAGGCCCCGATCAGCCCCGCCTTGGCCAGCTTTTGCCCCCGGTACTTCTCAATCATCAAGCCAAAGATCCAGTTGATCAGCACCATACCTACCAGCAGCGGCACGTATCTCGGCTCGCCCCAGGCATAAAAAAAGAGCGAAAAGACAATTAATATCCCGTTTCTCACATGGATGCTTTTCGCCAGAAAATAGCAGATCAAATTGAGCGGCAAAAAGAAATAAAGAAAGAACAAATTGGAAAATACCATCCGCCGAACACTCCAAATCTATAGTTGATTCCCGAAGAATTCCTTTTCTAGTAATTTACATAATATTGTCGACATGTATAGTTTACCCCATGACGGCGAAGACTGTCAACTAGATAACTTACTTCTTACAAAAGTGTAAAGATTGTTTCATTTTGGTAAAAAGAAATTCTTAAAAACAATATGCTCAACAGGGTGTCTTGATATCTGATAATTTTTTCATAGCAGCTCTTTAATCTATATTAAAATAAATCTCCGGCTGAGATTTTCCTGTCCGGTTGCCGGTATTTTTCTATTCTTAGCGTTCGAAAAAATTTTAGAAAAATCGTTCAGCTTCCTTACCGCTTGGGTTGGAGAAAGCAGAACCCATAACAGGCTTTATCCTACTGTGAATCCTGTGAAATCTCTTTAGACGCCTGTTTACAGACTTTTATAAAAATACAGTTATTTTAATTCCCAAATATCGATTTTATGATAGGCCGGTGCATCCGAAATCGGCCAGGCAAGCTGACTGTTCTCTAACCATAAAAGCAGCCTTAGGCATACCGCAAACATCATAGGCTAGCTTTTATGCTAACGCAGAGCAAAAAAGCAGCGGCTTCCCAAAAGCTGCTGCTTTTTTGCTTTATAGCTATTTTAGAGTAAGAACACTCTATCACAGTCCAAAAATCTGACTAAAAGGAATGCTTGATTAAGCTTCCTCGATCATTTTCACGATAAACTGCTTGGGTCTGGCGCCTACAGAGCTGGCTACCGGCTTGCCATCCTTCATGACCAGCAAAGTGGGAATACTCATCACCTGAAACTGCTGTGCAAGCTCCGGCTGCTCATCCACATTCACCTTGCATACCTTAACGCCCGCAGGAGATTCCTCCGCGATTTCATCTACGATTGGTGATACCATTCTGCATGGCCCGCACCAGGACGCCCAAAAATCGATTAAAACCTTTTCCTTGCTTTCTGCAACCTCCGACTGAAAGTTTTGTTTCGTAAGCTCAATAACTGCCATGATAAATTCCTCCTATTTTTTTATTGTTATTCCTGAACCGGCGTACGTTCGCCGCTCATAGTCTGCTCAATAATGCTGTCCATCATACTTCTGGTCAGCATACCGGTGATATAACCAAATACATTGCCGTCCCGGTCGATCATAAAAGTAGTGGGGAACGAGGTAACTCCATAACCCTGGAACACTTCTCCGGTAGTATCCATCACGACGGGATAGGTATATCCCCGTTCGGTAAGGAATGCCTCGACCTCCTCCTCAGACACATCCTGATTATAGGGATTCTCCTCCGACCTGGGATTGGCGACGCCCAGCACCACCAAATCTTCCTGATTCAAGCCATAATCCTCATATAACTGCTGAATATCCGGCATTTCATTTTGACATGGAGGGCACCAGGTTGCCCAAAAGTTTAAAAACACCACCTTGCCCTTGTAATCGGAAAGGGTATGCTGCTGGCCATTTTGGTCATAAAAGGTAAAGTCCGGAGCGGAGGGCAAGGACTGTGAGGCATCAGAGCTGGAAGCCTGCGGGGAAGAAGATTCGTTTTCACTCGCCGGGGAGGATGACGTCCCTGGCTCTTGGCCTGCGGAGGAGGACACGGATTCTCCTCCGGCAGCGCCCCCAAAGCTGGAAAGATATCCGGTAATTCCATTCATCCAGCCGGTGAGCATCATGATCCCCATCAGGATCATCAGCACACCGCCCGTCTTGACGGTATATTTTACCACCCTTTGATGTCGTTTAAAGAAATCCAATACCGCTCCGGTAAACAGCCCCACCGCGAGGAAAGGGATCACAAAGCCCAAAGTGTAAACACCAATAAGGGCGTAGCCTACCGCCGAGGAGCTGGCTGAGGAAGCCATCAGCAAGACACTGGTCAGGGCTGGGCCTACGCAAGGCGTCCAGGCAAAGCTGAAGGTAAATCCTAAGATCAGAGCGACCGCCGGATTCATAGAGAAGCGGCTCAAGCGGAACGGCAATCTGTGCTCTCGGGTGAAAACATTGCTGCCGAACAGCTGAAGCACTCCGAACAGGATCACCAGCACGCCGCCGATCCTAGCGAACAGGACCCGGTTTCCGCTGAAAAACTTTCCTACGGCAGTAAAACCAAATCCTAAAAGGAAGAAAGCGAAGCTGACTCCCAGAACAAAAAACAAGGTGTTCACAATTACCTTAGAGCGGCGATAGTGTATGACGCCGTCTTCATCCACCGTTTTGGCGCCGCCCGCCAGGTAACCGATATAAAGCGGCACCAGCGGCAGAACGCAAGGTGAGAAAAAGCTCAGCAAGCCTTGCAGGAATACGGTAACTCCGGAAATCCCAGTTTCAATTGTAAATCCCATAAGTACCTCCAGCCTCTAGTTTGATTTTCGCAGAACTTCTGGGCAGCCGAATTTCTTTCCCTGGCTCCGTTGTATCAGAGCGGCCGCCACGTCTGCAATAGTAATCCCTTCGAGCCGCTTCTGACAAAGAGCATCCAAATCAGAATAAAGCCGATCCATAACGTCCGCCATTCCTGACGCCACCATACAGTCAAGATTCTGGCTGCCGCTGCGCCAATGTGAAGATACAAATTCAATCTGCAGTGCAGCGCTTATCTGCTTTAATGTGATTTGTTGCGCGTTTTTTGCCAATGAATAGCCGCCCTCGCTTCCCTCCTTGGTGGAAACCAGGCCAGCCTTCTTTAGCTTTGCCATTACTTTTCGAACTCTGGCAGGATTCGTGCAAATATTTTCAGCCAACGCCTCACTAGATAAGCATTGTTTTTTTAATTTTAAAAATACCAGGCCGTGAACCGCAATACAAAATTCGCTGTTCATAATAATTCTTCCCTTTCCTATTACGCTTTCTGCCAAGGAATCCATTATCTTTTAACTGTAATCTATTTTGTTTCAGTTTGTAATTGTAATTATAATTATTACAGTTAAATTTGTCAATAGCTTTTACGTAAATATTTAAAAAACGTCGTGAAATTTCTTTTCCTAAAATTCTATTTCCAGAAGTTCCTTCCTTTGAGGCCGTATCTTCTTTTCTCCCAATCCGCAAAAATAAAGCCTGCCGGTGTCCAGACAGGCTTTATCTCCCCTCGTATTTTTTATTCTGCAGAGAAGGTTTCAGAATAGATCTCCGTTCCGTCCGGATTCAAATATCGCACTACGACCACGGGGTTTTCCACCTTGACCGATTTCTTCACATCATCCGCAAATTTTTGGAAGGCATCCCATTCCGCCTCCATTCCTTCTTTCAAAATATCCTTTGCTGTTTCCACCTCCAGCATTTGTGAGTAAGTGTACGTATAAATCAATTGATTCTCGCGGCTGGTAACCTCTAAGCTTAATCCACTATCTGCTAGCGCGCTTTTGTCCTCCTCTATCAAGGACTGCATCTCCTCGCCTGCCAGAAAGTCCTCCAGTGTGTCATACTGATGCCCAGTGCATCCAGTGATCAAAGCCGATAATATCACAAAAACTAATATCAGTAACCCATATGCAGTCTTTCTCATAGAATCATCATCTCCATCTGTAAATATAAAAGGCTATCCTTAGTTTATCCCAAACAGAGCCGCTTTTCAAATATTATTGTAAATTTTATCATAAAGAAAGAGTCCAGCGGAATTGCCGCTGGACTCTTTAAAGTATCATATTTTATTCCGCCGCGGTAAATTCCTGAGAATAAATCTCTGTACCGTCTTTTGCCAGATATCTGACCTCAACAATAGGATTCTCAACATTTACGGCATTTTTGATTTCTTTAGCCACATTCTCGAAAACAGAGGCTTGCTGTTCGATAGCAGTAGCCAGCGCTTCTTTAGTAGCCTCAATGTCCAAATCCGTCTGATAGGTATAGACATACACCAGCTTGTTGCCCTCAGCCACAATATCCATGGTGAGAGTACCGTCTTCTACGGATTCCTTAGCCTCTTTGATCTGAGACTGCATCTCATCAGTAGCAACAAAAGCTTCAATCGAATCGATTTTACCATTGTTGCAGGAAGTGAAGGACAGTGCCATAGCAAAAACCATTGCTAAAGCAAGCACGCTAGACAATACTTTTTTCATAACAAAATCGGCTCCTTTATATTATACTTTTAAAGAAATAAATTAACCCCAAATTTAGAGGCGCTATTTTGCAGTTTGAGCAAAATAGCGTCTATTTTTTGACTAAACGGCACCGTCCACAAAAATATAAGTTAACAGAACAGGTAAGCCAACAGGTAGTATAATATAAAACCCTGCTTTTGTCAATATCAATCTTCACGGCAGATCAAGGGCCATATCTTTCATAAAGCGTTAAATTTCCCCCCGGCAAAGCTTAAGCTTCCAGACAATAGATAGAAATAATATCGGTTAATCTCCTCTCAATGATTCAAAGGTTATTTCCAGCTATGCCCACCTCCAAAAGAGGCATGGGCAAGGCCTTAAGCCTCAAAAAGCCAGCATCTAAATGACGCGCTGGCTTTCACTTTAAATAAGGCGCCAGCGGCCGTCTTGCGAAATAGAAAAAGGAGCGCCTTCGTCCCCTTCACATAAGGAAGTGAAGGGGACGAGGGCGGCTCTGATAAATTACGGTATAGTCATTCGTGGCTATGCCGTTTTTTGTTCCTTTGCACGCTTTTGTTTTAAGCGTTCTTGGAACATTTCTTCATATTCTTCAGCAGATGGGGCTGTAATGATGCCAACACCGTTGTAGTAAATGTCAATCGGATATACGGTTTTGCCGTCTATGACCTGCTTTTTTGAAACCATAATGTAGTCGATAAACTCATTGACTATGGCAGGCGTAAGTTCTTTGATTTCTGTGTATCGCTTAACCTTTTCCACAAACGCAAGCACATTTGCGGTTTTATCGTCCTGTGCTTCAATTTCATTACGCAGCATAGCAACCACTTCCTTGAGCGATTTCTGCTCTGCTTCATAGTTTGCCGACATTATCGCAAAACGCTCGTCAGTCAATTTACCCGATACATTGTCCTCATAAATCCGCTGAAATAAAACATCTAATTCTGAAATACGCTTTTCGGATTTCGCAAGCTCTCGGCGTTTCTTGGCAAGCTCCTTTTTCTGTTCTTCACTTGATTTATCAAGCTGTTCCTGTACGAATTGCTTTTCAAATGCCTGTACATAAAACAAAACACGCCGTAGACTTTCAATCACCAAGGCATAGACTACTTTCTCTCGGATATAATGGGCGGTACAGTTTGCCGTATTCTTGCGGTAGTTGGAACAGAAGAAATATGCCTGCTCTCGACTATAATTATTCGTCACGCTGTAATACAGCTTTTCGCCGCAATCCCCACAGTAAAGCAATCCCGAAAACATACTGACCTCGCCTGTGCGGTTTGGTCTGCGTTTGTTTGCCCGAAGTGTCTGCACAAGCTCCCAAGTTTCCCTGTCAATAATAGCTTCGTGGGTATCCTCAAAGATTTTCCATTCTTCTCGTGGTCGTTCAATTTTTGTTTTATCTTTAAATGAGCGTGTAGTAGAACGAAAATTTACTGTATCACCGATATATTCCTGTCTTTTAAGAATATCTGCAACCGTCCTTGCAGCCCATTTATGTGGAACAGCAGGTAATGCCGATGTCTTTCTGCCCTGTGATTGCCAATATTCAGTCGGCGTGGGAATACTCTCCGAGGAAAGTTGATTTGCGATTTGCGTCGGACCGTAACCCGCAACGCATAGATTGAATATTTTTCGCACAACCTCAGCTGCTTCCTCGTCAACAAGCCATTCATCAGGGTTAGATTCATTTTTCTTGTAGCCGTATGGAATAACTGTTGTTAATGGCTTGCCCGACATACCTTTGTTTTGGAATACCGCACGCACTTTCTTTGAGGTGTTTTTAGCGTGCATTTCATTAAACCAATCCTGCACAGGAAGAAAATCACTCAGTCCGTCTTTCGTGTCAATGTTATCCATAATCGCGATATACCGAACATTTAAACGCACAAAATCTTCTTCTAGAAGCTGACCGATAACAAGGCGGTTTCGTCCAAGCCTTGAATGGTCTTTGACGATGATTGTTTCAACCATTTCTGCTTCGGCAAGTTCCATCAGTTCCATAAAAGCTGGTCTTGTGAAACTTACACCAGAATATCCGTCATCTACGAAAAACTTGGTATTCTTAAATCCGTTTTCCTTTGCGTATTTTTCTACAATTGATTTTTGATTGGTAATACTGTTGCTCTCGCCTTGCAATTCATCATCTCTGGATAATCTGCAATAAAGAGCTGTTATTTTATCTGACTGCCTGTTCAAAATTAACTCCTTTCCGACAGTCGGAGTATGATATGAATTGTAGTGGTCATAGTATATCATATTCGCCGTCTTACTTCAACACTTTAAAGCGTGACTTTTGATACTATCCGTTTTTTAACACTATCCTGCGTACCTTTTCCACCATGTTCTCATCTTTAGCATTATCGAAATGGGAAAGAACAACATAGTAAATACCATCAATTTCTGTTACAAAATCCAATTCTTTAGGCTTTGAGATTTGTTCGAAAAATGCAAGGCGTTTCGCCTTTGGAAATTCGACAAGCATATCATAAATACTGTCGATTGCCTCTCGGATGGTTATATCTTCAATGATTTCGTTCTGTTCGCTCATAATTAATCCTTTCTCAATATTAGGCACAGAGATAATTTTTCATCTGTGTCTTTATTTTTTCTCTGGCACGAACAATGGATTGGTATACCGCAGTAGAGTTACAATGCTCCATTGCTCCGATTTCTGAATAGTTGTAATCATACTCGTAATAGAGCAGGAAACGCCGCCTTTGAGTTTCGGGAAGGGCAACTATCAATTTGTAAAGCAGTTCCGCTTGTTCTTTTTCAATAATAAAAGCATCAACATCTTTGGAGGGTTTTAGTACCCGTCTGTTTAGCGATTCATCATAAATCTCTGAAAATTCTCTGTGACGATAATCCCAATTTTCTAATTTTCGCTCATCAAGCTCTAATCTCCGAAATGCCATATAGAAATCATACGGTACACACAACTCTTGAGTTTTTCCCTGCCCGTCCCGAAAACTGATATGGTAACTCGTTCCGTCCTCTGTCACTACCTCCCGAAGCCAGTATGACCTTTTTGGTATCGCCATTATCTTATCCTCCAGTTTTAAAAAAGGGTGAGAGGTTTTTTTATCCTCTCACCCTATAGCCCGTGGGGAACAGCGATTTTCCCCTCTACTCAAAAAACTTTTTTATTTTTTCTTTGAGCCTGTCCATTCGCCTGTAAACAGCTTTCTCCGTAATGCTGAGAGAGTGAGCTATTTCGCAGGTAGAATAGCCTTGTATCTTCATTAAGGCGATTTGCAAGGTCAGCTTGTCCACCTTAACCAAAATCTGATAGAGCTGCTGATTTTCGATACTGTTCAAAAAGTCCTCAACCGTCTTTATTTCGGGCTGCTGCGTATCATCGGCAACTCCCTCAAGGTATGTACCCGCTTCCTGCATACGCTGCTTCCTCAACTGCTTTTCTTCGGCTTCTTTCCAGAGCCGCCATTTCTTTTCTTCTCTGGCTTTGTTGTAAGCCATACCGTTTTACCTCCAATCTGAATTTTTTTGAAAAATCCAGATTGAAAGGCGGAGAACGGCAACCAATACCAGATATGGGCTTTTCTTTTGTTGCGACAAATAACGACAAACAAAAAACCGCGAAGGTAGTCAGACCTTTGCGGTTATAGGCGATATAAACTCTATTATGTAGATATATAGCTTCTACTTTAGGGGCGCAATAATGCCACAAGCAACTGAGGATTTTTTTAACAGGTTATCCTCACTTATTCGTAATACTATGTAAGATAGTTGCTGTTTCTGATAAGCAGCAAGGTGCTTAGGGCAGACCAGCACATAAAAAATCCCTCCAAACTCAAAACGGGTTTAGAGGGCGTTGATAATTTTGTTCGGGCGTGACAGAGCAGCCCACCAAAGCACCGTTTTTTTATTTGGTGGGCTTGCCGCAATAATAGATTGAAAATATATCTATTTACCGTCCGTCAAGATGACCTCAGCTTCTTCTTGGGTAATTACATCACATTCAACCATTTTTGATAGAACAATTTTCATACGGCTATGCGCTAATTCGGGATTAGTGCTTGGAGAATATGCAGAAGGCGCATTAGGCAAACCTGCTAACAGTATAGCTTCGTAATCACTTAATTCAGATGGCTCGTTTCCAAAATATCCTTTTGCAGCATCATAAATTCCGTAATATCCATCGCCAAAATAGATTGTGTTTACATATAACTCGAATATTTCTTGCTTGGAACAATATTTTTCCAATTCTATAGCTGTGAATATCTCTGCAAATTTTCTTTCGAGCTTCTTTTCCTGCGTATAGTATTGATTTTTAGCTATTTGCTGTGTAATTGTGCTTCCGCCTTCTACAAAAGACATAGCTTTAATATCATTCCAAACTGCACGACTAATGGTGATAAAATCTACTCCGCAATGGTTTTCAAATCTCTTATCTTCAACCGAAATTACAGCATCTATATAAATTGTCGGCAATTCTTCATATTCGACAAAATGTTCTCTGCTTTGAATAGAGGACACCATTTGGGGAATGGGGTACGCTGTTACGGCATCTCGATACATTGAGTACCCTTTGATGCCAAATACAAGAAATACAACAGCGATAATGCAAAACAGGGCTGCAAACAAATGAAGTACAAATTTTTTTATAAAACTTTTTGGTTTCTTTTTCATTTGACAGCTCCTTTCGCATTACATTTAATGATTTTATTTATTCGGCTCTTTCAATTTACTTGAATATTCCGTTAAAAAGTTAGTTGCTTCCTCTCTGGGAAATCCAAGACTTATCATATTGCTCAAATAGGAAATACACAGTTGCCGTACTTTTTCATTTTTTGCTTGCAAGATATACTGTTCGTTATCAATCACAGAATAATGTCCGTTTCTGGAAGAAATAATTAAACCGCTTTGACACAGGCGCATATATGCTTTCATTACGGTATTGGGACTGATTTTTAATAATTTTGCCATTGCTCGAATAGACGGGAGTTCTTCTCCCGCAGAAAGCTGTGTACTCAAAATGGAATACTCTATTTTCTTTACAAGCTGCAAATAGATAGGCTCTATATCGTGAAAAGCCCATTCATTGTAATTCATCTTTTTCTCCTTTTTCACACCAGCAAACAATGTGGTCTGCAAGAGCCCAGATAAAATGGATTAGTATCGCAAGTATGCCTATGGGTATCAGCAGTAACCCTATAAAAGTCAAGCTGATACCCAACACCGCATACCGAAAAACGGTTTTGAATTTTTTATTCCTGCACATCTTTAACCGTTAATTCGAGATTTCCACTAAAATCATCGCCCCTCAGCACAATGTAGTTATCGCCTGAGCTGAGTGTAAATTTATAAGTATCGTCTGCGCTTTCTTCGCTTATGATATGTTCTTCTCCTGAACTCAGCCAATAGAGGGTGGCTTTCCCAGATGTAATTGTCAGCGAATAAGTTGCTTCCAGATTGCTTCCATTATCTCTTTCTAAAGCTGTACCGCCAAAAATAAACTCCTCACCGTTAAAACCATCGTATGAAGCGGTGTAACTGCCTGTATATTCATCGATGTCATTTTCCCTTTCACCCTGAAGGTTTTTATCTTTTGTAACGGTGTGTTTACTGAAGGACTCCAACCAATTATTAAATCCGTTCACCAGATTGTCTTTCAAACTTCCTTCATCATTATTAGAGCTACAGCCTGCAAAGCAAAGCACCATACAAAGTGCCAAAGATAAAGCGACAAGAGATTTTATCTTTTTCATTTGAAAGCCCTCCCATTAAGAAAACTTCGTAACAGCCATCAAAATAAAGACAATTACGCCGAATACGGCATAAATGCTATTTATCACCAAATCAATTTTCATCAGGTTGTTCTGCACCTTAGCTTTCGCATAAGAAACGATGGTAAAAATCCCACTGAAAATCATAAATGCGGCATAGCAGGAAATCATTATTTCTGCAACAGGCGACTCCAAAGCCCAATCGAAAGTCCGCAAAGGTAAAATAGTCCACGGAACAAAAAGCATAATGGTACTGATAGCGGTCAAGATTTTGTTTTTCATAATAGTTTTATCTCCTTTCTGCCTGCCCAAAACGGAAGCAGGAAATGCACAAACAAACAATAGTGATGACGATTGCCACAGGTATCCACGGGAAAAGCTCTACCTGTGAAGTCGTAAGGTTTGTTGCAAGTTTTCCGTATTCTGAAGTTATAACGAAAAACGGATATGACATCGGGTACGCAAACCACGCTTTTGTGTTAATCATCAGAACTGACGGTACAATGGAAGCTAAACCAATGCCGATGGAAAAAATCGGGGTTTGAATACATACCGCAAGCAACCAGAAAAACGCCAGCATCGGTATAGTTGAAACAGCTATAAAGCCAACCTCTTTGAAAACAAATAACGGGGATAAAATAAAATTGTAATCCTGCGTCCCTGTTACGATGGCGGCGCTAATATAGTACATTCCAACCATCATCAAAATCTGCGATGCGGCTAAAGCAAGCAACACAACAAACTTTGCCAAACAGAGTTTGACTGTGCTTATGGGTAAAGCGAGCATCTTTAAGATACCTTTATTTGTTCTTTCGGTTTGACTCAAAAGAACAGTACCCACTACCATACTTGCAGGGAACATAAACCACGCCATTCCCATAAAACCTTGAATGAAAAAATTATTTTCAGGAGAAATTCCTTCTGCCTGCATATTGAAATTCATATCGGCATTGAGTATCGATGGTATCCAGAGAATAACCGTCGCAGCAAACAATATTAGAAATATCTTTGAGCGTTTTATTTTCTTAAACTCAACGCCGACGAGAGATAAAAAACTCATTCAAACGACCTCCTAACCTTTATAAATACAAGCTCTGCAATCCCGATAACAACGATTTCAATAATCGCCGCATAAACATAGTGCATTGCCTGTGCCATTTCCGTATTCACAAAGACTTGAAATGGAGTGGCAAAAGGAAAAAGAGAAAGCATAAAGTTGTTTGTCGGCAACATTGTCGCAGTAAACACGCACACAACGCCAATCCCCAGAGATACCCACATATTTTTACAAGCCGATGAAATCAACAGCGATAACAGTACACACGGCAACATCAGTAAAAATGAATATCCGAAGTTCTTACCCAATTCCAGCCAAAAATCATTTCCAATTTCAAACCAGTGCGAAACGCAAAACGCAATCGAAGCGGCTTCAATGGCAAGTACAACCACGCTCATAATCGAGGTCAAAACAAATTTCCCAAAGAAAATGGAACTTTCTCTGATAGGAAGTGACTTCATTTTCTGCATTGCGTTATCGGCAAACTCTGTATGATACAACAGGCAGCTTCCCGCAACAACAAGCAGAATGTTAAGCATCGCCATCATTTGCCAATTTGCTCCCATTAGAATTTGCATCGGGGAACTTTGCTGTCCGACATACATTTCGGAACGGACTGCCATATTGACAATCGGTACAGCCGCCGCCAAAATGCCGCCGCATAAAAATGCGGGGATAAATCCTGTTCGCTTTGCTTTTTTATATTCCAGAGATAGGCTCATTTTGCTGCTCCTCTCTGGCGGTTGTCTGCGTCAATCAAAGCAAGGAATGTATCTTCCAAGTTATCGGTAGGATACCCTTGTGCGGCGGCACCGCTTCTGAGTTGTTCAAGCGTTCCCTCAAACAGTAAGCGCCCGTGATTTAAGATGCCGACTGTATCCGCCATCAGCTCAACTTCCGACAGCAGATGTGATGATACAAACACCGTACAATTAAACTTTTCAGGCAGAGAACGGATAAGCGTTCTTATCTCGTGAATACCCACAGGGTCAAGTCCATTGGTCGGCTCGTCCAAAATCAAAATCGGCGGCTGACCGATTAAAGCACTTGCAAGCCCTAACCTCTGCTTCATTCCGAGGGAATATTTTTTTGCAAGACGCTTCCTGAATTGTGTAAGCCCTACGATTTCAAGTGCTTCAGACACAGAGGACTTCGGCAGTCCTAATATCTTACGGACAATTTCCAAGTTTTCTTCACCGCTTAAATTTCCGTAAAAAGCAGGTGCTTCAATGAATGAGCCTACTTCTTTCAAAATTTCTACTCTTGCTTCAGGGTACTTTTTCCCATCAATGGTAAACGAGCCGCTTGTAGGTTTTGTAAGTCCTAAAAACATCTTCATTGTTGTAGATTTTCCTGCACCGTTCGGGCCGAGAAAGCCATATACAGCTCCTTTTGGGATATGCAGATTGACATTCGATACGGCTGTAAAATCAGCGTATGATTTTGTCAGATTTTGAGTTTCAATGATATTCATAGTGTTTTGCTCCTTTCTCATCATTGCAAGTTTATTTTAACTTGCCAACCTTGCAGCAACCTTCTCTCTACCTTACATTTACCTTACTTTTTAATTGCACACTAAAAAGAAGCGCATATATGTGTTATAATGATATACACAAAGGGGGCGTTAAAATGGATTTTGACTACTTAAAGCAAAAACGCATCTTGCTTGTTGATGATGAGCAGGAGCTTTTAGATATGGTTTCTTCCATCTTTGCAAATGAGGGCTTTTGCAATGTGAAAACAGCGAAAACGGTTAAAGAAGCTCTTTGTATAGCAGAGACATTTCAGCCAGAGCTTGCAATTCTTGATGTAATGCTGCCTGATGGCAATGGCTTTGACCTTATGAAGCAATTAAAAAACAAGTCCGATTATCCCGTGCTGTTTTTAACTGCTCGTGGAGAAGATGATGATAAATTCCGTGGATTTGGACTTGGAGCGGACGATTATATTGTTAAGCCGTTCTTGCCCAAAGAGCTTATCTATCGTGTAAACGCTATTCTCCGCAGAAGTTATAAAGGCGAAAATCCGATTGTCAAGCTGTCGGACAGCGAGATAGATTTTGACCGTGCCGAAGTCATAAAAAACGGAGAACATATTGCGCTCACGGCAAAAGAGTACGATATTCTTGCAGCGTTATACCGAAACGCAGGGCGCATTGTTACACTTGACGCCTTATGCGAAGCTGCTTGGGGCGACAATCCGTATGGATATGAAAATTCTCTAATGACGCATATTCGCCGCATTCGTGAAAAGATTGAAGTCAATCCTTCGCAGCCTGTTTCTCTGATAACGATTAAGGGCTTAGGATACAAGCTCATCGTGGGGGACAAATAGTATGAAAAGCGTACCAAAGCTAATCAAACGCTTTGTGGGCATTTTGATGTTAAGTTCGCTTTTAATTCTTGTTATAAATTTTGCCGTCTTAGCAATCATAACTGCCACACAAGCACCAAATGGCTCTCCGTGGACTACGGCAGAGCAAGCCGCAGAAAGTATGGAAAAATCAGAGCAAGGCTATAAGATGTCTGATGAAATGATTGAGGAGCTGAACGCTCAGAATGTGTGGGCTGTTTACATTGATAACGCAACGGGAGAATGCGTCTGGCATTCGGACAATCTTCCCGATACTGTTCCTCTGGAATATACAGCTTCCGATATTGCCAATACCACCCGTGGATATATTGACGGATACCCAACCTTCACAGGCGAAGGCGAAGATGGGCTGATTATTCTTGGGTATCCAAGAGACAGCTACTGGAAACATATGTGGCCGAGTTGGGATTATCAATTTATTGCCAACTTGCCCAAAACCATTCTCATTGTTTTAGCTCTGAATGTTTTAATCATTTTTCTTATTTATATGGCAGCGAACACTAAGCTACTGAAGTCTGTAAAGCCTATAACGGACGGCATTCAGGCATTGCACACAGGGCAACCTGTTGTGCTTAAGGAAAAAGGCGTACTCTCAGAAATAGCTGCAAACATCAATCAAACTTCTGAGGTGCTTCAAAGCCAGAATTATCAGCTTAAGAAAAAAGAAACAGCAAGAGCAAATTGGATTGCAGGAGTATCTCACGATATACGCACACCTCTTTCAATGGTTATGGGTTATGCAAGTCAGTTGGAAAGCAACAAACAATTGCCAGAAGAAGAACGGCAAAAAGCTGCGGTTATTGTTAAGCAGAGCCAACGAATGAAAAACCTCATAAACGACCTTAACCTTGCTTCAAAATTGGAGTATAATATGCAGCCTACACATATTGCGCAGGTTAATCTTATTTCTGTTGTTCGGCAGGTAGTGGTAGATTTCATCAACTTGGATATTAGCGGTAAATATCCTATTGAGTGGCTTACCGACAGTAACTTGAATACCGTTATCATAAATGCCGATAAAGATTTGATAAAAAGAGCTGTCAGCAATTTGATACAAAACAGCATAAACCATAATGAAAATGGTTGCACTATTTATGTTGCTGTCAAGGAAGAACACGGTAAAGTCTGCAAGATAGTTGTTTCAGATAATGGAGTAGGGGCTACAGACGAACAAGTCGACAAGCTGAATAATTCCCCTCACTATATGGTTTGTGATGAAAATACATCAGAGCAACGCCACGGCTTAGGCTTGCTGATTGTGAAACAAATTGCTGCTGATCACAAAGGGACGGTAGAAATAGGACATAGTGAATATGGTGGGCTTGAAGTCAAAATATGCTTGCCCTTATAATCAATTAAATTTTGATACAAAAATATAAAGAGCCGATGACTGTGATTACTCACAAGTTCACCGGCTCTGCATCTATGCGTCTGGCTCTTTGATGATGGTTATATTATCCTGTCACATTTCGATTAGTAAGGCGTGAGTTTATTAAGTTCAGTATCCCCAACAATTTAATAACCTTGTTTTTCTGCTGTGAATAGAAAAAATCCACAAAAAGGGAAGACAGAGCTTTCTCGCTCTGCCTTCTGTGTTTCCTACCATTATCTGTATTGTGATGCCCTTTGCTTGTTTCACAATCTCTCATTTTTTCTTAGGGTATTAGGGGCTTTTGTCCCTAACAAGTGAATTTGGATAACCAAATTCAGTGCTTGGTAAGACATAACAGGCTTTTTGTAGATATAGCAAAATCATCTGTAAAAATAAAGAAAATGAGAGATTTTTGTGTAGCGAAAACCACTCAATTATGTAATAAGCTTTAGTTAAAATTTTTGGCAAACACAGACAATGGTATCAATTATTAGGACACACAAGGTACAAAGTATCAGCATTAATATTATCTTTGGTATACAACATAGGTATATTTGCTTCTATTGGTGATTCGAGCATCATAACTCCTTTGGCCTGCTCAAATGCCTTTTTAACAGAGTGACCAAATCCTAATGATGAATAAAACTGAGCAGCAAAAGCACAGGCAGCATTGTCACTTATGGAATCTGTCATACCAATAGCTGCATCTACATGACTAACAACCTCATATGCCTGTTCATAAGAAAAACAAGCATTAAAAAATATTAGATGTATTTTGTCGGAAGAAGACATTATCGTTTGAGTTATAGCCTCTTTAGTAACAAGCTTTGCAGAACCATCAGTATTTTCTAATATAAGTTCTCCAGTATTAGAGCCATGTCCGCTAAAATGTATAACATCTGGATTAATCTCATTAATTGCTTGGAGAATATCTAAGGGGCGCACTGCCCATCTAGTCTCAAAGGAGATTGAGTCTCTGTGTTCGGATTTCCTAATCATTTCTTGAATGGAACGTGCTTCTTCATCTAAACGCAACTGAGAAGTTCCCTTCGGATTAGTAGCAAAAAATAGAACTGTTATTTTCTCTGGAACTGCCTTTAACCGTTCGATATCTCTTTGCATATCTGCTTGTTGTTTTTGCTGTGTTGAAATAGCTTGATTTATCTTTTTCAAGGTTTGTTCATTTTGTTGTTGTCGCTTTTTGTCTTCTTGCTCTTGCTTTTTACGCAATTTTTCTTCTTCACTACGCAACTTTTTTTCTTCAGATGCAATTTCCATGTCTTTCTGCGCTATTTTTTTATCAAGATCAGCAATCTTTTTATCAATAGCGGCAATTTCTTTTTCTGCCTTTTCGATTTCAGATGTTTTTGAACGAATGGTTGATTGTGAGGATGTATGTTTTAAAGAATTTGTTGCAGAAACAATCTTTTGCTTCTGTCGGGCTTTTTTATCGCTTTCCTTTGCCTTGTCAGAAGATAACTTTGATAACTCAGAACGTTTTCTGGCAATATTGTTTCTATATGTATCTATCAGTGACATTTTTAACCTCCAGCATTTTTAATATTGTTTCAATTTTATAATTTAATAGCAGTTCTATGTTTATAATTATACCATATATTGTATACTTTTCTACAAGTGTTAGTATATTCGCGAAATATACTATCTATATTTTAGAGTAACTATTATTTGTAGATTATTTCTGCAAAAACACTCTCATCTGCCTGCTGACGAATACAATTCATTTTTCTAACCCATTCCATAGGACTATTAGCTTTAAGCTGTTCAGTAATGCCCTGTGTTGTTTTTAACTGTCTTACAATCCAATAAAAACGCTCCCGTGCTTGTTTGTCAATCTCGGAAAGATATTCATTAAGTGCTCCGCTTGTAAGTAAATTGATATAAGTCAATTTGCGGTGTTCTTGTAAAAAGCACAAATGTAATTCACCATAAACACCAATAACGTTTTCTTCATTCTTAGGAAGTGTAAGATTTGGAATGAGATAATCGCTTTGCTTGCAGTAAGTACCGCCGTTTTGTTCAAACAATGATTTCATTGTAGTTTTCCTCCATAATAATTTAATTCTTACTACAAATTCATCATATCCAACCGTCTTTACAAATACTTATAAATGCCGCAACGGACACTTCTTTATGTGAAGTGTCCGTTGGGCTCTCCTTTTTCTGTTCTTGCGATCTAATGACTTTTGTTTTGAAAAAAGCGGAGCTGTTTTCAAAACAAAAAGCGGCTGACAAAAGAATAAGTCAACCGCTTTTAGCTTCATTTTACACGGGATGGATCATTTTTTCCTTATCGGCGTGCTTGCCGTCAATCCCATATTTCTTTTCCTGGCGCTTTTTGAAGAAGTCCAGAGACACCTTCGGGAACATAGCATAGGAGAGCACATCCTCCTCCTGCTCGCTCCACTGAGCCATCTCCTTCCGCAAGGTATCCAGCTCAGGCTCCAGCAGATCCGCCGGGCGTCCGGTAATCACAGGCGCGTCGCCGATGATCTTCTTCTGGAATTCAGGATCAATAGGCATGGGAGTGGTGCCGTATTTGCCGGCTACCATATCCTTAAACTCATTGGTACACATTTTATACCGCTCGCCGGTAATCACGTTGAACACCGCCTGGGTACCCACGATCTGAGAGGTGGGGGTAACCAGCGGCGGGTAACCGGAATCCTCACGGACACGCGGAACCTCGTTGAGCACATCCTGAAGCTGATCCTCCTTGCCGGCCTGCTTCAGCTGAGAAAGCAGGTTAGAAAGCATTCCGCCCGGCACCTGGTAAATTAAGGCGTTGGCATCAGTAGCCAGCATTTTGGGATCTAACAAACCGCTGTCAAGATACTTTTTGCGCAAGGTCATAAAGTAATCTCTGATCTCGTTAAGCAGGATCAGATCCAAGCCGGTATCGTACTCGGTGCCTTTCAGAGCCGCCACCATAGACTCAGTGGGAGCATGAGAGGTTCCGAGAGCCAGCGGAGACATTGCGGTATCCAGAATATCCGCGCCAGCCTCGATGCCTTTCAGCAGGCACATGGAAGCCAGGCCGGAGGTGTAGTGAGTGTGAAGCTGAATCGGAATGCTGACAGCCTCTTTCAAGGCGGTGACCAGCTCGGCGGTGGTATAAGGAGTCAGCAAGGCCGCCATATCCTTAATACAGATGGAATCCGCCCCGGTCTCCTCAATGCGCTTAGCGTAATCCACATAGTATTCCGTGGTGAATACCGGGCCGGTGGTATAGGAAATGGCAACCTGGGCGTGAGCCTTTTCCTTCTTCGCGGCCTTAATAGCCGTTTGCAGGTTTTTGATATCGTTCAAAGCGTCAAAAATACGGATGATATCGATACCGTTGGCCACAGACTTCTGGACGAAATATTCCAGGACGTCGTCGGCATAATGGCGGTAGCCCAGCATATTCTGGCCTCTGAACAGCATTTGCAGCTTGGTATTGGGGCATTTCTCCCGAATGGTGCGGAGTCTGTCCCACGGGTCCTCGTTTAAGAAACGGAGACAAGCGTCAAAGGTCGCGCCGCCCCAGCATTCCAGAGAGTAAAACCCCACCTTGTCCATTTTTTCCAGGATCGGCAGCATTTCCTCGGTAGTCATTCTGGTGGCGATCAAAGACTGGTGCGCGTCCCGAAGGGTGACGTCCGTAATTAAAATCTTTTTAGCCATAACCGCGCCTCCTTACTGGAGGGAAACAAGAGGAGTGCCGGAATCGACGCTGTCTCCCTTGTTTACTTGCACGCTCGCGACCACAGCGTCACGAGGAGCCATAATCTCATTCTCCATCTTCATAGCTTCTAAAACTACCAGCACATCGCCCTTTTTCACGTTCTGGCCGGCGGAAACATTCACGCTGACAATGGTGCCGGGCATAGGAGAATTTACGGTCTCAGCACCGGCGGGTACCGGAGCGGCGGCCGGAGCGGGCGCAGCGGCCGGAGCAGGAGCAGCGGCGGGTGCGGCAGGCTTGGCAGCCGGAGCGGGAGCAGCAACAGGAGCGGCGCCTGCGGCTACTTCTTCTACCTGTACGTCATATGCGGTACCATTCACGGTGATCTTTAAATTTTTCATGAGAAACCTCCATTATTATCTTAAATTTTAATTTTTACCAATTTAAGCTTTTACGAATTAAAGATTGTTGGCGTGTTTCTTCGGCAGTCTTGTCACACGCTTTCCAGCCAGCATATCCAGGGCGGCATACAGCTTCAGCCTGGTTTCACTGGGCTCGATGACATCCTGCACAAAGCCGTCGCCAGCCGCCTTAAACGGACAGGCCTCCTGGTCCTTGTATTCCGCGATCAGCTTCGCTCTGTCAGCGGTCGGATTGGAAGAGCCTTTCAATTTATCGCTCCACAGCATTACAGCCGCTGTGGTAGGATTCAAAGCGGAAATGGAAGCGGTCGGCCAAGCATAAGCCACATCCACACCGGCCGCAGCGCCCGCCAGAGCCATATAAACAGCTCCGTAGGCTTCGCCGGTAATCACAGAGATCTTCGCGGTGGTCGCCTCGGCATAAGCGTTGGTCAGCTTACAGGCCGCCTTGATGCAGCAAAAGCTTTCAGCGTTCACAAAGGTAATCACAGGAATGGCGAAAGCGTCGCAGAAGCGAACGAGGCGGGCCGCCTTTTCACAGGCTTTGCCGTCAGCTGTCTTTTCTTCGCTGGCTACTACGCCTACTGTGTTGCCGCCCAGCTTGGCCAAGCCGGCGATAAAGCCGGCGCCGAATCCAGCCTGAAACTCAATAAAGCTGTCCTGATCCATAACAGCGGCGATAATAGAGGCGCCGAATTCTCCGTCGGTTTCAGCGGCGGAATCGGCAAAATCGGTGATCGGCGCGCCGGAAAGGTTATTGGAGGGCAGCAGGGTGATCAGCTCTCTGGCCTTGGCTACCGCTTCTTTGTCATCCTTAGCGGTCAGATGAACCAGGCCGGACTCAGAAGCTTCCTTCAGGTCTCCGCCCTCGCCGTTGGTCTGCAAAGCGAATTGGCCATCCTCAGACATGATTACCACGTCCGCCGCCGCCGCGATCATGGAGCTGGCTCCCAGACAGGGGCCCGCGATCACAGCGATTTGGGGTACCACGCCGGAAAGGTTGTTGGCCTTCAGCATCACATCGCCGTAGGCCGCCAGCATTTCGCAGCTTTCATTCAAACGGGCGCCGATGGAATCATAAATTCCCACCACCGGGGCTCCTGTTTTTTCCGCTAATTCATAAACCTTACAGATCTTCGCGGCCTGAGCCTTGCTCATGGCGCCGCCCTCTACGTCGCTGTTCTGGGCGAACGCGTATACCGGGCAGCCGTCTACAGAGCCAAAGCCGGCAGCCGCCTCCGCCCTGCCGTCTCCGGATTTTGTAAAGCTGTCGATCTCTACAAAGGTCCCCTCGTCAAAAAGGAGCTGAAGACGCTGATAGGCTTTCGTCTGTGCATTTGCCGCTTTGGTTTCCTGCAAAAAAGCGAGCTTGCTTTCTATACTCATCCTTGTTCCTCCATTCCATTTTTTACTGAGAAATTATCAACGCAACTGATTTACATTATAGTATAAATTCCGTCAAATAACAAGGTATATTAGATAAAACTTTAACAATTTTTGCAGTTTTTAATTAATTTAAAAATCTCCATCCCCATTCTTTCGTCATCCTTACGGAAACCATACCGCTTCACCAAAGGGAAAATAGAAACCAGCTTGGTCTCCATATGGAAAAGGTTTCGGTTTAAGGCGTAAGAGGCCGCCGAACGGATCATCATTTCACAGTATTCCGACTGGTCCACGTCCATATCCCGGTAATCCGTACAGCCATACAGCTGGAAATCTAAGATCCGCACAGAGGTCTTGTCCACATCCACGGCAATATAACCAAGTTCCTTGCCTCCCTCCCGCACTACCAGCAGCGCCGGATCCTTTCCGGACTCCTTCTCATAGCCGCTGGCCGCGTAAGCGGTATTCAGCCTTTCTCCGCTTTTCTGCTTGTCCTGCTCCGGTAAAATCGTCAACATCGCAACCACTCCTTCTTTTTGCTGATTAGTTCCATTTCCATGTCATTTTCAGATCGTTTTTATCTCTTCATTTTGACCGTACAACGGGTAATAAAACCGCCGTTAAAAACGCTTTGTCAAAGCCGGCTTTCTTATCGTTTTAAGGCTGGGGCCAGCCTTTTGACCTCATCCAGAGTCAGATTTCTCCACTTTCCAGGCTGGAGCATCCCCAGCTTAACCTGTCCGACCGCAACGCGCTTCAATCTGGCTACCTCCACTCCAAGCTGCTCGCACATCTTCCGGATCTGCCGGTTTCGTCCCTCCCTCAGAATGATCTCCAAAACCACTCTGCCCGGCTCCCGGCTGATGACCCAGGCGTCCGCCGGGGCGGTTCTCACCCCATCGATTTCCATGCCTACATTCATCAGCGCCAGCTGCTCCTCGGAAATATCCGGCCGTACCGTAACCCGGTAAGTTTTAGGTACGTGCTTGCTGGGATGCATGATCAGGTTGGCGAACTCCCCGTCGTTGGTCATCAGCAGCAGGCCCTCCGAATCCCGGTCCAGCCTGCCCACGGGATAAACCCTTGCCGGGATATCCTTAACCAGCTCCGCCACGCACTTGCGGCCCATTTCATCGCTCATGGTGGACACATATCCTCTGGGCTTGTGCAGCATTATGTAGTAATACTGCCGGCTGGCCACGATTCTGCGTCCGGCTACGGTCACATGATCCGTTTTCGGGTTCACCTTGTCACCGATTTGGGCCACATGCCCGTTAACCTTTACTTTTCCCTGCTGGATCAGCTCCTCCGCCTTCCGGCGGGAAGCCACCCCGCAATCGGCCAGCATCTTTTGCAGCCGTATTTTTTGATCCTGCATGTTTCACTTCTCCTAAAATTGAGTTGCAATTCTAATCCAGGCCCGACCAGTCTGGCCGCGCACTGCTCTATTTCAAAATGGAAAGCCCCCGGCCATGGCCGATGCCTGGCAAATTTTACCCGTCCTCCGCATCATTCAAGCCAGCCGGGCGGCTGTGCTGTGTTTGGTGAAATCAAAAACGGCTTAGGGTTCTCCCAGTCTCCTCATGTCTAACAGCATTTTTACCGGAACCAATCCAGAAACCGTTCCCACAGGCTTTTCTGTTTGATCTGGGCCGGCAGGTCCTCGCCCGCCAGCAAATCCACTGAAGCCAGCACCTTCCCGTTTATTTCATAAGTGAGCTTTCCAACCGTCTGTCCCTTTCTCACCGGAGCATAGAGAAAGGCGGGCACCTCGATTCTTTTCTCGATCCCGCTTTCCTCCTCCGCTAAAACGGAGGCGCCGGCGGTAAACGCCCCATTGACGCTAATGGAATCCCGAACGCCGCCGACAACAGGCACCTGGAGTCCTAAGGCTGTATCGTCAAAGCTTACCTGCTTCACCTTAGAAAAGCCGTAATCCAGCATAGCCTTGTGGTCATTCCAGTCATCGGGCGCATTGAGCGTCACCGCCACAAGCCGGACGCCATCCCGCTCGGCGCAGGAAACCAGGCACCGGCCGGATTTTTTGGTAAAGCCGGTTTTCACCCCGATACACCCCTCATAAGCGGTAAGCAGCCGGTTATGGTTGCCGAAGGTGTATTTCATGTCCGGCTCTACAAACTGAACCTGCATGCTTTTCTGGGAAGCGATCTCTCTGAACCTTTGGTTCTCCATAGCGCAAGCCCCCAGCAAAGCCATATCATAAGCTGTCGTATAGTGATTTTCGTCGTCCAGTCCGGAGGGTGTGACAAAATTGGTGTTTTTCATGCCGATCTGCTTCGCCCGCTGGTTCATCAGCTTGGCAAATTCCTCTGTGGAACCGGCGATCGCGATGGCCGCCGCGTTGGCGGCGTCGTTGCCGGAGCACAAAAGCATCCCCTGGGCCAGCGCCGTAAGGGTTACCACATTCCCCGGCTTCAAGCCCATAGAGGAGCCCTCCACCCGGACCATTTCATCGGTGATCTTCACCTGACGGTCCTCTGCCTGAGCCGCTTCCAAGGTCAGAAGCGCCGTCATAATTTTAGTCGTGCTGGCCATCGGCAGCTTTTCCTCCGCGGCTTTCTCGTACAGCACCGTACTGTTGTCCGCAGTCATCAGAACCGCCGCCTTAGCGGAAACGGAAGGCTCTCCGCCGTTGGCCGCCGCCGGCGTTCCCGCGCTGGTAAGGATTCCAGCTGCAGCCAGCAAAGCGCATAATAATTTGATTCTTTTCTTTAACAAAGCAACCACCTGCCCTTACACATGTATGCAGATGGTTGCCCGATTATTCAACGGTTATACCAGCGGATCGCTGAGATCGATATCGTCTATACTGGACTTGGCAGGCTTCTCCTCAGGCTGTTCCTTTTTCTTTTTGTCTTTTTTGGAAAACAGTCCGCTGATTTTATCCACGACATCCGGCACCATTCCCACCACACGGTCGGCGGTGCTGTTAAAGGGATCCACCTGCAAAAGCTTTACCTCCCCTTCGTGAATAGCCAAAAACGCTACCGGCGTCAGGGTAATCCCAGCGCCCGCCCCGCCGCCGAACAAATCCTTGCTGGCAGCGTTCTTCGAGACAAAATCCGAACCGCCGGAAGCAAACCCATAGGACACCTTGGAAACCGGGATGATCACCGTGCCGTCCGGCGTAGTGATCGGATCGCCGATCATGGTGCTGGCGTCTACCATGGTCTTTATTTTTTCCATCGTGGTATTCATCATGCTTTCGATTGGATGGTCGCTCATGGACAAGTCCTCCTTATTTTCTAAAAATCGTCTCATCCCTCTAGTCCTTTAGGATCTAAAGGCGATTTTCCATCTCGCTTAATCAGCGATTGTTTGCTCCATTTTCAGGGTTTCCACTTTTTTCTGGTTTAATACCAGCTTAAAATACTTATGCAGGGCTTTAAATCCTGAAGCCACTAAAAAAATAGGGCCAAAACGAATCTTGATATAGCAGAATACACTGCTTTCCTTTTCTCGAAATCCAGGAATTACCGATACCTTGTAATTTTTACAGCCTGAAAGCGCCGTAATCATAGACACCACAGGATACACCACAGAACAAGCGTATCCATATTTCACAGCGGTATCCGCGGCGTCCTCTCCGGCAGCGGTTAACCGAAGCTCCAATTCTTTCACATTTGCGTGTCTTAAAAAGTCTTTCACGGCCTCGGTCAAAAGCTGTGCCAGTTCCTTCATCAGCCGTAAAAAGCCCGCAAACCCTCGTTCCTTAATCAGCTGCTTAAGCTTAGACTCCTGGACGGCGGGAGAGCCTTCCTCCTGTTTTTTCGCTTTTCCCTTCTTTGGGGGCTTTTTCTCTTTTTTCGGCGCCAGCCGGTAGCTGAAAAATAAAAAACGCAGCTTAGCCTCCAATTGAGTTTCGTAGCCGGCAGTCAGCGTAATGGGACAAAGCAGCAAAAGAAACAAAAAAGCAAAAATCCCCAGGATAATCCAAAGCGCCGTCATAGCTTAAGCTCCTCCTCCTGTTCCCCCTCCTCGGAAGGCTCCTGGGCCTTTTCCTTTTCCGGCAGAGGCGGAAGCTCCTCTAAGCTGGAAAGCTGAAAGCATCTTAAAAAATTATCTGTAGTGCCGTATAACAGCGGCCGGCCGGGAAGCTCCAGGCGTCCCTTCTCTTCTACCAATTCCTTCACTGTCAGGCTCTGAAGCACGCCGGAGCAGTCCACACCCCGGATCTGCTCAATAAAGGCTTTGGTCACCGGCTGGTTATAGGCTACAATAGAAAGCACCTCCATCGCCGCCGGGGACAACGGCACATTCCGGCGCATATCCATCACCTTGCGGATAATATCTCCATATTCCGGCTTGGAGGCCATTTGGAACTGGTTGTCGATCCGCAGCAGGCATACCCCGCTGTCTTTTTGCTCCAGGCGCTCCTGAAGGGACTGGGCCAGCTTCAGCACAGTAGGCTTGTCCAGCTCCAAAATCTCCGCCAGCCGGTCAACGGAAACCGGCTCGCCGCTGGCGAACAGAACCGCCTCTATGACTGCTTGGTACTCCTTGATCTCCAAACCTTACCACCACCGCCTAACAATTTCAATTTTCTCGTTGTGCTTTCTTCCTCAATCCGGACTCGCTTTCCCTTGACCAGCTCCAGCACCGCCAAAAAGGTGGCTACCAGCTCCGACTTTTCCCGGCTGTCCTCAAAGACCCGGTCGTACTCCACCTCATGCTTTTTCCACAGGCACCTCAGCACATGGATAATTTTAGAGGATACCGACACAATCCTATGGGTGACAATACCGGAAAAGGCCTCCGGCGGCGGGGGCAGCTTTCGCTTTCCCCTGCCCGCAGCGTTTTGATACGCGGCCATAACTTCCTCCGGATGGTGTTTCCTCTGGTACGCCGAGTCAAACTCCACCGCCTCAGGCTGCCGGACAAAGGTATTAAACTCCGCTCTTTGAGCCAAAACGGCGGCGATCCGTTTGCACTCCTGGTATTCCAAGAGCTGACCGGTCAAATCCTGCTTTAAGGCCTCGGCCTCCTCATGCTTTGGCAGCAGAGAAACGCTTTTCAGATGAACCAGCCTTGCGGCCATTTCCAGAAATTCGCTGGCGATATCCAGATCTTCCTCCTGCATGGCCCGGATCTGCTCCATATACTGGTCCAGAAGCTCCGCGATAGGAATATCGTAGATATTGAGCTTATTCTTTGTAATCAGGTGCAAAAGAAGATCCAAAGGGCCTTCGAACACCGGAAGCTTATAGGATAGCTTTTCCATAAACGGCGTTCCTTATTTATGCGAATGAAAAAGGCAGAGCCGCCAAATTCATAATTCCATTGTAAACCTGGGTTGTAAGCCAGCCCAGAGGGCGGCTGAGCACGCCGGTAAACAGCAGGACAAAAACCGCCAGCATAATGATATTTTGATACCGGTAGTATTGATACACCATGCGGTCCGGCAAAAACGCCGCTAAAATCCGGGAACCATCCAGCGGCGGCAAAGGAATCAGGTTGAACACAGCCAGATTGATATTGATAGTAATATAGTACAGGAAAAAGGTGGCCACATAGCTCATAATCACGCTGGTGGAATAGCCGGTCAAAAAAGCGATTAAATAGAAAATCAGCGCGCCGACGAAAGCGGCCAGCAGGTTAGAGACAGGCCCCGCCAAAGCGGTAAGGGCCATTTTAGCTTTCGCGTTCTTGGTGAAATAACGGGAATCCACCGGCACAGGCTTTGCCCAGCCGAAGCCGAACAGCAGAATACACAGGGCGCCGATCGGATCAATGGAGGGCATAGGATTTAACGTAAGCCTTCCCCGGTTTTTCGCTGTGGAATCTCCCATTCGGTACGCCACCCAGGCGTGAGCGCACTCGTGCAGAGGCAGCACCAGCAAAATAATGACCAAAACGGACAAGACCCGCATAAAAACTGTTTCCAAAGTAACTCCAGGCTGTAAAAACCATAGCATGGGCAAATTCACTCCTTTTACTTGATTAGTATTATATCGCCTGGCAAAAAAAAATACAAGAGAATCGGCTTTTTATGAACGAAATAAGAATAAAAGGGGGAGTTTTTCAGTTTTACGGAAAAAAAGCTTGCAATCCAGGCCGAAATCTGATAGAATATCTAACGTTATCGATAGCGCTAAAAGGAGGTGCACACTCATGGCTAAGTGTGAAATTTGTGGCAAGGACATGGCTTTTGGCATTCAGGTATCTCACTCACACAGACGTTCCAACAGAACTTGGAAACCCAACATTAAGCGTGTACGGGCAATTGTGAATGGAAGCCCGAAGCGTATTTATGCCTGCACCCGTTGCTTGCGTTCTGGTAAGGTTACCCGCGCTGTGTAATGGCAACGAAGAAAGCGAGCCTTTCAAAACCATAAAAAGAGAGGGACCGGTAAAGCCGGTCCCTTTTATTATCGCTGCCTGGAAAGAGTTTTTAACAGCATAGCTGCGGTTCGCTGATACCATCTAAAAGAGGCCGGCGTGGATAAGAGCTTGTGAAGTAAAAAGCTCTTATCCACGCCGGCCTTTTTATTTTAATTTTTCCGCTTCTTGGCGGTAATCTTCTTTTCCTCGCCCCGCAGGATCCGCCCAATATTAGCATGGTGCTTTCCCACCACCAAGGCCGCCAAAATCAGGGAAAACGCTGTAGTAACCACAACGTAGGCCAAGGAATATCCTTTGTCGAAGCTATAGCTCAGGTTCGGCCGATAATCGGCAAAATAGGTTACCAAAAAAGTGCCGATAGGCAGGCTGACCGCGGCGCTGATGGATGCTAGGGAAATGATCTTGGAAATTAGAAAAACAATCAGGAACACGCCGACCACAATTAAAAAGATGCGCCAATCAATGATTAAAATCAACGCGGCGGATGTAAGAACCCCTTTTCCGCCCTTAAAGTGAAAATAAAGCGGGAAAACATGGCCCAGAATACACGCCACCCCCGCCAGATAAATTCCGCACTGTTTCACGATAAATGGCGCGCCGGATGCCTGGAAAATGAGCATCCCTAAGTAAACCGCCAAGAGGCCCTTGGCAAAATCGAATATGAAGGTCAAAATGGACGGAAGCTTTCCCACCGAACGCAGCACGTTGGTAAAGCCAGCATTGCCGCTGCCCATGGTCCGGATATCCTTTTTATCGAACAGCCGGGTAAAAATAATCGAAAAGCTGACGCTCCCTACCAAATAACCGATGACCACAGTCGCTAAAATCTGCAAGCCGTAATCTCTGAGTAAAGCTATCACCTGTTCCATGAAGAAACCGCCTCTCCCTTTCTCTTATTTGTCTCCCCGCTCACGAATCAAAAAGCGGATAGGGGTTCCCTCCATCCCGAAGGTCTCCCGGATTCTGTTTTCCAAATAACGCTGATAAGAAAAATGGAAGAGCTCGGCCCGGTTCACAAAGCACACGAACGTAGGCGGCTTAGTGGAAGCCTGGGTCATATAATAAATCTTCAGCCTTTTTCCCTTATCCGTAGGCGGCTGCACTCGGGCGGTCGCCTGAGCCAGAACATCGTTGAGCATACCGGTAGTAATCCGCATGGCATTGAAGTTAGCCACCCTTTGGATCAGCTCAAACAGCTGATCCAGCCGCTGGCCTGTCTTGGCGGAGATGAAAACCATCGGCGCGTAGGCCATAAAGGAGAAATCCACCTCCAGCTTTTTCCGGTATTCCTGCATAGTTCTGCCGTCCTTTTCCACGGCGTCCCATTTGTTTACCGCGATGACGCAACCCTTTCCCGCCTCATGGGCCAGTGCCGCCACCTTGGAATCCTGCTCAGTAAAGCCCTCGGTGGCGTCGATCATAATCACGCATACGTCGGAACGGTCGATGGCCATCTGCGCCCGGATCACGCTATATTTCTCAATCTCATCATCCACCCTGCTTTTTCTGCGGATGCCCGCGGTATCGATCAGAGTGAACCGGCCGTAATCATTCTCAATTTGGGTGTCGATAGCGTCTCTGGTAGTTCCAGCGATATCAGAAACGATGCACCGGTCCTCTCCGGCGATTTGATTGATGAGGGAGGATTTTCCGGCGTTGGGCTTGCCGATCACCGCCACCCGAATGTTCTCAAGGCCTTCCTCCTCTTCCGCTTCCTCGGGAAGATGCTCAAACACTGCGTCCAGCAAATCGCCGGTGCCATGGCCGTGGACTGACGATACCTGGATCGGGTCGCCTAGACCCAAATTATAAAACTCATAAAATTCCGCCGGAGGCTCTCCGATGCCGTCGCATTTATTGACGCAAAGCACCACCGGCCTGCCGCTTTTCAGCAGCATGGCCGCCACCTCACTGTCAGTGGCCACCACGCCGGTTTTCACGTCCGTCACCAACACAATGACATCTGCGGTATCAATGGCAAGCTCCGCCTGGCGGCGCATCTGAGACAAAATCACGTCGTCGGAATAAGGTTCGATTCCGCCGGTATCCACCAGGGTGATCTTCCGGCTTCTCCACTCACACTCTCCGTAAATCCGGTCACGGGTCACACCGGGGGTATCGTTGACAATGGCTACCCTCTGACCGATTAATTTATTAAACAAAGTCGATTTCCCTACATTGGGTCTGCCTACAATAGCAACAACTGGCATTGACATTATGACTCACTCCCTAATATGGCATCCAAAAATGCGTAGCCGTCATTGGGCACGGGACGCACCGGCACCTTTAAGGCCGCCTCTACATCCTGAAGGCTCACGTCATCTAAAAACAAATCTCCCTCCCGCCGCAGCATACAGGCAGGAATCAGCAGTTCGTCTCCCAAGTCTACGGAAGAAAGCTGCTCGATCAAATCCGTTCCTGTCACCAGGCCGGAGACGGTAATAGTCTCCCCAAAAAAGCGGTTGACAATGGGCGTCACCCGTCCGGAAATGTGTGGGAATTTTTTTATTGCGTCATCCAAAAAGCCTCGAATATATTCCCTCGGCGCCATTCCCGTGGCAATGGTGATTTCCCGTTTCCTTCCCCCGGTCTCCCCGGCTTCCTCCAGGGCGCTGTAGAACTCATCCATTAGCAGCGGCAAAAGCCCCACCCCGTTTTCCAGCATGGAAAAATCCTCGTAAAACCCAGCGGGAGGCAGCGGCCTTTCCGCTTTTAAATAAAACTCATCGCCCGGATAAGCCACCCGGGTTCCGTACTTTTGAAGGCATTTCTCCCCAAAGCTTTCGATCAAATCAATGGCCTCCCCCGCCGTTTCCCTGGTAAAGGAACGCATCTCAGGCAGATTCTGCCGGTATCTGGTGATTCCCACCGGCACAACGGCTACCGCCTGAACCTGGGGACACATGGTTTCCAGATCGCTTAACGTGCGCTTCAGCTCTTCGCCGTCGTTATAGCCGGGACATAAAACAATCTGGCAGTTGATTTTGATCCCCGCCTGAGCAAACCGCCGGATAATCGAAAGCGCCTCGCCGGCACGGGGATTTTTCATCATTTTCACCCTAAGCTCCGGGTTGGTGGTGTGAACCGAAATATTCATAGGGCTGATGTGCATTTTGATTATACGGCTAATTTCGTGTTCCGTCAAATTGGTCAGGGTCACGTAATTGCCAAACAAGAAGGAAAGGCGGGAATCATCATCCTTAAAATAAAGGCTTTCCCTCAGGCCCTTCGGAAGCTGGTCAATAAAGCAAAATACGCATTTGTTTTTGCAGCTGTGCTGCCGATCCATCAAATAGGTTTCAAATTCCAGGCCGATTTCCTCATATTCCGGCTTTTTCAAAGAAACCGTACGGCGTTCTCCCCGGTTGTTTTCCAACTCCAGGACCAAAGCTGTATTCAATTGGTAAAAGCGGTAATCCAGCACATCCATAATCTCATTGCCGTTTAAGGTCAGCAGCCTTTCCCCGGCCTGAATTCCATGCCGGTAGGCCGGGCTGTGCTTTCTCACCCCGCTGATGGTGACCGCCAAAAGATCATCCCTTTCCGCCCGTGTTTCTATGAAAGCTAAAAACCGAGGTTTTTACGGTTTCTCTATTTTTTCAGATAAAAAAATAGAGAAGGATTTCTCCCCCTCTGTTTTTTCAAAAATCAAAAAGCAGCTTACGCTTCCTTTTTGATTACTTCCCTGCCCTTGTAGTAACCGCAGCTACCGCAAACTCTATGGGGAGTTTTAAACTCGCCGCACTGAGGACATTTCATCAAAGCAGGAGCATCCAGTTTCCAAACGTTGGAACGTCTGGTATTTTTTCTTGCGTGAGAGCTTTTTCTCTTGGGTACCGCCATTGTCAGCACCTCCTTACAGAATTAAAGGTCGGAAGGAATCTTCCTCAGTCTATCAGTTTCTTTAGGATCTCCAAGCGGGGATCCACCTGACGCGCAGAACAGCCGCATTTCCCTTCATTCAGGTTTTTTCCGCACTGAGGGCACAAGCCCTTGCAATCCGGCTTGCACAGGAATTTTGTGGGCAATTCCAGCAAAATATCTTCCCGCAGCAGATCGTCCAGCTCGATGCTCTCGTTTTCCACCAGAAGAAGCGTGTCGTTTTCCTCATCGTTTAAGGCGTTTACCAGAACATGCTGAAACGAAAACCGGTATGCCCTCTGTGTTTCCGCCGCACAGCGGTCACAGGGGCAGCGGAAATCAAACGCAACATCCGCTTTTAAATGGATCGCTCCCGCCCGGTTCTCAGCCTGCGCCGTTACCGAAACCGGCGTAATAAACGGACGCACGCCCGAAAAGACGACCTGAGACAAATCCATTTCATAATGAAGATCTTTTTTACCGCCATCCTCTAAAAACAAGTTTTTTAATTCAAGCAGCATAAAATAATCCTCCCTATTACACCTTAAGTATTATAAAGGTTCTTGTTCCCTTTGTCAACTAAAATCTTAGGAATTCCCCTCAGTTTCCATTTGCAGGAAACCGAAAACATGCTATAATAACCCTAGCGCGGGAGCCCGGTTCCTTCTCAGCAGCGCGCACGGCGGAAAACGGCAGACAGCTTGCTCTGTTTTTGTCCCGCAGCTTAACGACGCTGCCTTTTACCCAAAACGCAATGCCGCCTTTTAAGGGATTTCCCTTCCCTGTTTAAGCTCCGCTTTTACCTTTCTCTCTTAGCAGTATAACCAGTAAAGTGAGGTTTCCTGACGAATGAAAAAATTCTTTGTGATTCTTGTCTGCAAAACGATCCGGCTGATCGGCAGGCTGACCGGCCGGGGCAGCTCCTTGCCGGGACAGATCGCTCTAAAGCTCGACCCGGATATTCTGAGTAAAATCAAAATGCCCCCCTATATTGTCGCCGTCACCGGCAGCAACGGCAAAACCTCCACCGTGGAGCTGATCGCCCGCATCCTGAAGGATGCAGGGAAAAGCTTCGCCTACAACAAGGAAGGCTCGAATCAGATCGAGGGTGTTACCACCCTGATTCTGGAGCACTGCACTTTTTCCGGCAAGGTCAAGCCCGAGATCATTTTAATTGAAAGCGACGAGCGGTTCGCCAAATATACCTTCCGGTATTTCTCTCCAACCCATTACATCATCACCAACCTTTACCGGGACCAGCTGACCCGGAACGGCCATCCGGAATGGGTAGCCCACGCCATCGAGGAAAGCATCCGTCCCGAAACCCAGCTAGTGCTCAACGCTGACGACCCGCTGGTTTCCAAGTTCGGCCTGGGACGGGACAACACCGTTTATTTCGGAGCGGACAGGCTTCCCCAATCCACCGACAGCTGCACCTCCCTTTACAATGATGGAAAATATTGTCCCAACTGCAAGCAGCCTTTAGAGTATGCGTTTTATCATTATAACCATATCGGAAAATTTCATTGTCCCAGCTGCGGCCTTCGCAGCTGTCCCACCGCCTATACGGTCACCAGCGCCGATCTGGATGAAAGCTCTGTGGTGATCAATGAAAAATACAGGCTTCGGCTGGCGTTTTCCAGCTTTTACATGATGTACAACACTCTGGCCGCTTTTGCCGCCGCCTCTTTGCTGGGCGTGGCGCCGGAGTCCATAGTGCGGAGCATCAGCGACTACACCCTGCAAAACGGCAGGATCGTTCGTTTTGCAATCGGCCGGCATCCGGGAGTTCTGCTGGCCTCCAAGCACGAAAATTCCGTTTCCTACGATCAGAGCCTGCGGGCGGCGGTGGCCGGCGGCCGGCCGAAAACCGTGATTATTATCGTAGACGCGGTGAGCCGCAAATATTTCACCTCGGATGTCTCCTGGCTTTGGGACATTGACTTTGAGCTTTTAAAGAGCGAAAATGTCCAGCGGATCGTTTTGGCCGGTCTTTACTGCAATGATCTGGCGACCCGGTTTGATTACACTGAAATTCCCCAGGAGAAAATCACCGTCATCAGCGATATCGGAGAGGCTGTTTCCTGGCTGGCTGAAAATGCCGTGGGCGAAATTCTGGCTGTCACCTGCTTTTCCGATAAGGGAAAATTCCTTTCCCATGTCCAGCCGCAAAAGGAGGCCAAACCATGAAACTGCTCCATCTGTATTATGATCTGATGAATTTATACGGAGAATACGCCAATATGGCGGTCTTAGCCAGCCGGCTGAAAGGCCAGGGGCTTGAGATCACCGTGGACCGCAAAACCCTGGGAGATGCTTTTGACTGTTCTCAATATGATTTTATTTATCTCGGCGCAGGCATGGAAAGCAGTCAAAAGGCGGCCCTCTCGGATCTTCTCCCCCACCGCGGAGAGCTTGCCTCCGCCATAGGGCAGGGTTCGGTGCTTCTGTTCACCGGCAACGCCTTCGAGCTTCTGGGCAGTTCCATCATGGATGCAAGCGGAAGGGAATATCCTGCCCTCGGCTTTTCAAAATTTACCGTTCAGGAAACCGATGCCCGCATCACCGGCGACGTAATCTGCCAATGCGCGCAAATCAAGGAACCGGTCGTGGGCTTTGTTAATAAATGCACCCTAATCAAAGGGATCGAAGCCCCGCTGTTTACCGTTTCCATGGGCCCCGGCAACCAAGCCGGCGACCCTCGGGAGGGCCTTTGCCTGGGAAATGTGTTCGGCACCCATTTGACCGGCCCTATTCTGGTCAAGAATCCCAGCTTTCTCGACTATATCACCGATCTGCTTGGAAAAAGGCAGCAGCCCCAGTTTGAGCTTTCTCCGATGGATAATCCTCATCCGCTTCGGGCTTACGAGATCACGCTTCAGGAATTGACCAAGCGCCGCGACGGCGTTTAAAAGCTGGCGGAGGCGGCCTGCCTGATGCTCAGCTTTTTCGCTGCCGGCCTTTCACTCCATTCAGCCGGATTGCTTGCTTCCTCTGGTTAATTCCTCGCGGGGCCGTCAATAGTCTCCGCTGAAGCATTCAAGCTATAAAAAACGCCAGGTAAATTACCTGGCGTTTTTTATTAACAGCGTTTGGCTTAGATCTTAACAGAGTCCGCGTCGATCCGGGCCGGAAGCTCGCTGGCGTCGGCAGAGATCAGCATGACGATTTTCACCTCGGAATGCGAGGCAAGCTCATTGGCTTTGGCGACAAAGTCGGCCAGAGCCTCAAAATCCCGTCCGGTGATTTTCAAAGTGGAATCCACAAAAATATCGGTTACATCATAATTTCCGGCACAAATACCGCTGAGGAAGCCGTAAAACGCATCAAAACCGCTGACATTATACTGCTCGATGTCGATCAGCCTGGCCTTGTGGGATACGTCGTAGGTGAGCTTCGCGCCCTTTTCAATGACTACCACATTGCCGTTGGACTTTTCCACAGCCTCATTGGCCAGCTGGATCAGTCTTTTTGTTTTTCCGGAACCTTTATTCCCAATAATCAGAGTTATCATAGGATACTCCTCCTGTATATTTATTCCGCCACCGGCGGTTTTTCATGCTATTTTGCAAGTCTTGCTTCCAAAGCGGCTTTCTCGTTCTCATAACCAGGCTTGCCCAGCAAGGCGAACATATTCTTTTTATAGCTCTCTACGCCAGGCTGGTCAAAGGGATTGACGCCCATCAAATAGCCGGAAACAGCGCAGGCCTTTTCAAAGAAATAAATCAGATAACCCAGCTCAAATTCAGTGGCTTCCTCCATATGCAGCACCATGCTGGGAGCGCCGCCGTCAGTATGGGCCAGCACCGTGCCCTCAAAGGCCTTTTCGTTAATATAGGCCATGGAGCGGCCGGCCAGGAAATTTAATCCGTCCACGTTGTCCTTATCCTCATTCAGGACGATTTCCCGTTTGGCCTTATCAATCAGCACCACTGTCTCAAACAGCAGGCGCTTGCCATCCTGAATAAACTGCCCCATAGAATGGAGATCTGTGGAAAACACCACCGAGGCCGGGAACAGGCCCTTCTGGTCCTTGCCCTCGCTCTCGCCGTAAAGCTGCTTCCACCATTCGTTCATCATCGTGAAGCACGGCTCGTAGCTGACCAGAACCTCTACCTCTTTTCCCTTGCGGTATAGGATATTCCGTAAGGCGGCGTACTTATAGCAGTCGTTTTTATTGAGGTCAGGCTCCATAAAGTCATTCTGGGCCTTTCGGGCACCGGACATCAAAGCGTCGATATCGCATCCGGACACCGCAATCGGCAGCAGGCCGACGGCTGTCAGCACCGAGAACCGTCCGCCGACATCGTCAGGAACCACAAAGGTTTCGTAGCCCTCCTCATCGGCCAGCTTCTTCAAAGTGCCCTTCGCCTTGTCGGTCGTACAGTAGATTCTTTCCCTGGCGCCTTGCTTGCCGTATTTTTTCTCCAGCAGTTCCCGGAAAACCCGGAATGCGATCGCAGGCTCCGTGGTGGTTCCGGACTTCGAAATCATATTGATGGAGACGTCCTTCCCCTCGCACAGGTCGATCAGTTCAGCCAAAGCGGTAGAGCTGATGCTGTTACCCGCGAAATAAATATCCGGAGTATCCTTTTTTAAAGCGTTATAGTTTGGGGATTTTAAAAACTCAATGGCCGCCCGGGCTCCCAGATAGGAGCCGCCGATTCCGATTACGATAAAAACATCCGTATCGGACTGAATCTTTTTCGCAGCCTTTTGAATTCTAGAAAATTCTTCCTTATCATAATCAGTAGGAAGCTTGATCCAGCCTAAAAAGTCATTGCCTAAGCCTGTTCCGGCATGAAGGGCCTCATGGGCCAGCTTGACTTGAGGGGCCATTGCTTCACATTCCTGGGGCTTGACAAAGCCCTCCAGGTATTGTGCGCTGAGTTTTGTAGCCATAATTGAACCTCCTCGATCCACGGCGCTTCCGCCGCCCTTTTGATACTTTTTATTTTACAATATCCCGGCACAATTTGCAAGGACAGCCAGGTCTATTTGTCCGGTTTTTGTGAAATTTAACGATTTCGTCAAAATTTCGCCGTATATTTTTTATCCTTTGAAAAAACTCCAACTGCTATACCTCCTTTTCTTCATCCAAAGCAAACACGGGCTTTCCGCGCTTTTCCGCTGCTTTACAGTCGCAGAAGCTCTCTGGCTAAAATCCCCAATGCGGAAAAAAAGCTGATTTGTTCCACATCTCCAGCAGCGGTGATTGGATATTCCGTCAGCACCTCGCCGTCCAGGGTATATACAATTTTTCCCAGCTGCTGGCCCTTAGCCACGGGCGCCTCCACCGATTCCGACAGTTTGACTTCTGTCTTTAGATCCTTTTCCCTGCCCTTTGTCAGCAGAACGCTGCCCGAAGCGGCCGATTCAACCGCGACCTGGGACTGCATCCCATTCGCCACCGGCACCGGCTGCAAAGCCTCCTCCGGCAGACCCGGGGTGTAAATCATATAATTGGAAAATCCATAATCCAGCAGGGCCGCAGCGTCGGTAAAACGCTCCTTTCCCGTAGCGCTGCCCAGCACCACGCCGATCAGTGACAGCCCGTCTCGCTGCGCGGTAGCGGTGATACAGCTTCCCGCGCCGCCGGTGGTGCCGGTCTTTAAGCCGGTGATCCCGTTATAACTTTTCAAAAGCTTATTGGTATTTACGATCTGGGTTTTCCCCTCTCTTAGGGTATCCATCCAAATAGTGGTATAATCAAAAATTTTCTCGTGCTTGATCAATTCACGAGACATCAGCGCTACATCGTAAGCGCTGGTTACATGCCCCTCTTCGTCCAGGCCGTTGCAGTTTTTAAAAACCGTGTCTTTCATCCCCAGCTCCGCCGCCCGCTGGTTCATCTTCTGCACAAAGGCCTCCTCCGTGCCCTCCAGATGCTCCGCCAGCGCGACCGCCGCATCGTTTGCCGAAGCCACCACCGTAGCCTTTACCATATCGTCAGCGGACATGGTTTCTCCCGGTTCCAGCCAAATATCTGATCCGCCCATTGACGACGCATGCTCACTGGCTGTAATGGTATCCGTCAAAGACATCCTGCCCTGGTCAATGGCCTCCATGACCAAAAGCAGCGTCATCACCTTGGTAATTGATGCGCAGGCCCTGACCTCATGGGAATTTTTCTCAAACAACACCTTTCCGGTAGACGCCTCCATCAGCACAGCGCTGGGTGCCGTCAGATCCTCCTCCGAAAGCGCTCCCGCCGTCACCGGCAGGGCAGACGCCGCCAGCAAAGCTCCAAGCCCCAGGCATAAAGCCCTTTTCCAAAATTTCATACCGCACCTCCAACAAGTATTCTTCTGGTTTATACTTATGTAAGCGCCTGTCTTTTTAGTCGTTTTCCTGTAAATTCAAATCCACAAAAAACGGCTTAGAATTTGGTCCTCGATGCTAAGTCCTTTCAGGCTTTTCGAAATTGCTTTCTGTGCGTCTGCCCCCGGCGAAGCCCGCCAAAAATCAAAGCCTCAGGCAGAAAAAGCCCCGGCACGCGGGGGAAATTCCGCGTGCCGGGGCCGCTGCCGTCTGTCCCGCCGGATCGCTTACCGGCGGTTGACCGAGGACGTACCCTTTTCCCTAAGATAGGTGGATTCCAGATCCGCTAAATGAAGCTTTACGGCGATGGGATATTTGTCGAACGCATTGCTGATAGCGTAGCCGCCGCTTTTCGCAGTATCGTCAAAGCCGCCCATATGCCAGCGGATCGCCATAGCCTCTGAGGTTTTCAGCCGCATAAACCGTTCAATCAGAAATACGGATTTTTCCCCGTGACCGTAGGGAAACATATCCTCCACGCTGAAATAGGGCTGTTTTTCCCACTGCCCTGTTTCTTCGTTTTTCACGTTCCGGGTAGAGCATTTATAAAACTGGGCTTTGCACAAATCGTGAAGCAGAGCGCAGACCGCAAAGCTTTCCGGATTATCCGCGCCTTCCTCAAAATGCTTTTCCATCATCACCTGATACACCTTGACGCTGTGCTGCACCAATCCTCCGGTGCATGCGCAATGAAATTTTGTGCTGGCCGGAGCGGTAAAAAAATCTGTGGTCTGCAGCCATTCTAAAAGCTCCTTGGAGCCCTCCCGGCTGATATGCTCCTGATAAATACTGATAAAATCCTCTTTATAGCCCATAACTTCTCCTTTTCTTAACCTATGTATGGAGTGCCTGCTTTTTTCATATTTTATTGTAACACAAGAAGCCCGGCCTGAACAATCAAAAACAAGAAGTTTTCAGCAGCTTTACGAATTTGTCGATTTATGGTACACTGTGTCCTACTACCTACTATATGACGCTCCCCCTATTCCCTCATATAAAATTACAGAACAAAGGAGAAGCCTATGAAAAACAAAAATATGCAGGTGCTGCATTCCTCGCCAAAAACCCGGCGCACGCCGCCGGCCGCCGGCTTCGCCACGGGGCTTTGCTTCTACAAGCTGTTTTGGATATTCCTGGTAGGCTGCGTGATTGGCTGTCTGGTGGAAATGCTCTGGTGCTATCTGAACGAAGGCTTTTTTGAAAGCCGGCAAGGCTTGATCTACGGTCCTTTTTCCCCGGTTTACGGCTTAGGCGCCGTGCTTTTCACTTTAGTGATGTACCGGTTTAAGCATTCCAGCAGCTTCATCATCTTTTTGGTCAGCGCCGTGGTCGGCGCCTTGTTTGAATATGTCTGTTCCTGGGTGCAGGAGATGGCCTTCGGCACCGTTTCCTGGGAATACAGCAACGAGCCTTTGAATCTTAACGGCCGGACCAGCCTTTCTTTCGCGGTAATGTGGGGCGTTTTGGGCTTGGTGTTTATGAAGCATGTGCTTCCCTTTTTAGAGCGGCATATCGAACGTTTTCCGGTAAAGGCCGGTACTATAATCACTTGGATTCTGATCGTACTGATGGTCCTCGATATCGTCATCTCCGCCGCTGCGGTGCGCCGGCAAACAGACCGGCACAACGGCGTGCCATCCACCAACATTATCACGGAATTTCTCGACAATCATTATCCCGATTCCTTTTTAAAGCTAATCTATCCCAACATGGAACAGCCGGGCAGAGGCTGAAGCCATACCAGAAAGTCAGGCAAGAATTGTTTTCGGAAAAGCGCCGCGGATTTTCGCGGCGCTTTTTTGAGAGCTTTTGCCTTTTTTATTTGTCGTGCCTGCTCCAGTCAATATACTGAGCGGAACACCAGCCTGTACCCAGAAGGCATCGAATCCGAAGCCAGCCTCTGCCGTTATCCTCCAGCACATCCACCATATTGCCTTCGGAAATAGTGAACAGTACGGAAAGATCCGTGGCCGGGCCCGAACGGATATTGAGTACATCGGCCGTACATTTTCCCACGCCGATGGCGGGCACCTGCAAATTGGTGCGGAACCAGTCGATATACTGGGAAGCGCACCAGCCGGAGCCCAGAAGGCAGTTGATCTGAAGCCACTGGCCGCTGGCTGTGAGCACATCGACCATATTCCCCTGGGACAGCTGAAACGCTGCCGGATAGTCCAGGCCGCTTCCTGTGCGGACGTTCAATACATCCGCTGTGCAGCGGCCGATCCCAATCGGCGGCTGCTGGGATTCAAAGGGAGACCATTGGATATATTGAGCCGCACACCAGCCCACGCCGTGGAGACAATTGATCTGAAGCCAGCCGTTCTCGCTGATCTTCAGCACATCCACCATATTTCCTGTGGAAATCTGATACACCACCGGGTAGTCGGTTCCCGGCCCGGAACGGACATTCAGCACATCCGCCACACAGTGGCCGATTCCCAGCCGATCATCCCGCTCTCCGCCGGAACCTTCTTCCGAGCCGCCTGATCCGCCGCTTTCCCCGGAGCCCCAGCCATTGAGTCCCTTGTCTTTAATAAGCTTCGGGAAATCGCGGTAGGCTATATTCATATCCACCTTGCCGGCGATCCCGCCAACGGTTCCCCCGCTGGTATACTGCCACATGCCGTGATGGCCGTCATACTGATCCTCTGAATAATACTGAGCCACCCACACGTCATAGGGAAGCTGGTCCGGATAAAACTTGTTGGTCAGCCAATTCAGGCTGGCGTAAATCCCCACATAATAGCCTGCCTTTTCCACCGTCTCACAGAACGCCCGGATCACCTTAGTCAAGGCGTCCCGATCCAGACTCCCCATGGTAGCGCTGTCCTCTACGTCGTAATACAAGGGGTATTCAAATCGAATTCCCTTTACTGTGTCGAGGAAAAAGCCCGCTTCGTTCCTAGCCTCTTCCTCAGTCACCGCATACCCGTAATGATAAGCGCCAATGGGAATCCCGGCGGCCTGGGCTCCTTTTACGTTGTTATAAAATTGATTATCCACCTGGCTTGGGCTGGGCGAGCCAAAGCTGGAACGCAGAATGGCGAATTCCACGCCGCTGTTTTTCACTGCATCCCAGTCGATCACCCCTTGCCAGGAACTAACGTCAATTCCCCTTTTGTCCATAAAAATTTCTCCTTTCGCTTCTGGAGCGTTTTCTGCCCATTTCTATAATATGTATGAAGCGACTCCTTGTCCCATTTTTCTTTTCCGGTAAAACCATGCGTTTCGAAAAAATTTCCATAATTGCTAAATGATACATCTCATGAAGCCGTCTTTTTGACAAACAATAATGCCGGGGTGATAAAATGGATAATTTTTTTAACGGAGGAGCAATCCTTTTCAGCAATCGGCTTGCAGAGGATATGGACTTAGGAAACTATTTCGCCAGTCTGCCCGAAGAAGTGCAGGAAGCGATTAACCAGAGAGCGGAGGAATTTCATTCTGCTGAAGAAATACGAGCTTACGCGGAAGAATTGAAGCTGCGTTCTTAATCGGCTGGGGTTAGAGTAAAAATCAAATTCCAGGATTATTGGCCTTTCTCTGCTTCCGCAGGCTTAAATGCCGCCGTCTTCATTGATTAACGGCACAAAGGGAGCCTCCAGCGAGGTAACGCCAGGTGCTTGAGAGCCGTCAGCGGCGGAAAAATCCGCCGCAAATCAAACGGTAAAATAGGCTGCCGCAAAAGGAAAGCTTTCTGGGAGACGGGCATAAAAGCCATGAGCCGCGCGGCTCCGCAAGCAGAAACCTAAAAAGGCCGGCTGGGAGTTATCCCAGCCGGCCTTTTTCCGTCGAAAATTTCAAGCAGATTAAGCAGATTAAATGGAAATTTTAAGGGCGATATCATAAAGCTCCTTGTTAAACTGCTTTTTCATCTGCAAAGCCTCGGTGATATCAAAGTCCACAATGTCTCCACGCCGCATCGCTACCACGCGATTGCTCTTACCCTGAACCAAAAGCTCTACTGCCTTGTAACCCATCTCGCTGGCCACCACACGGTCTCTCAGCGTAGGAGAACCACCCCTCTGCACATGGCCCAAAACCGTGGCTCTGGACTCAATACCCGTCTTATCCTCAATGTCCTTGGCCAGCTGCTCCACGCCGCCGATCCCCTCGGCGACTACCACGATAAAGTGCTTCTTGCCGGTCATCTGGGTAAACTGCATCCGGTCGATGATATCCTTTTGGAAATCATACTCTACCTCCGGCACCAAAATTGAGGTGGCGCCTACGGCGATGCCGGTCAGCAAGGCGATATCCCCGCACCTTCTGCCCATCACCTCTACCACGCTGCAGCGGTCGTGAGACTGAGCGGTATCGCGGATTCTATCCACCATTTCCATTGCGGTGTTCATAGCGGTGTCAAAGCCTATGGTGTATTCACTGCACTGGATATCATTATCGATGGTGCCGGGAATACCCACACAGGGGATTCCCGCGTTGGTCAAATCTCTGGCGCCCCGGAAGGAACCATCGCCGCCGATAACCACAACGCCGCCGATGCCAAGATCACGGCAGGTATCCGCCGCCTTCTGCACGCCGGCCGGAGTATTGAATTCCGGGCTGCGGGCGGTAAACAGGGTTGTGCCGCCCCGGTGGATAATATCGGAAACACTGCGGAGATTCATTTCAAAAACATCCCCGCTGATTAAGCCGTTATAGCCTCTGCGTACGCCGATGACCCTGATTCCATTCGCGATGGCCGTTCTGGCAACGGCGCGCACCGCCGCGTTCATGCCGGGAGCATCCCCTCCGCTGGTCAATACGGCTATGGAATTCATACTCATGACAAGCCCTCCAAATCTTAAATCATTGCTGCTAATATCAGCCGAAGGGCACAAGCCCTGCCGCTTCCGCCGACCTATCCTTAACATCTTAACCTATCATATTTATTATAAGCAGAAAATGTTAGAGAATCAACAGAGCAATATGGACAATCATCTCACAACCATGGATTTCTTTCCCATATCCCCTTATTTCTGCAAAACGAACATATTTCCAATATTTTTTTACGGAAAACTGCCATATTTCCTCTGTATCAGTCAATGACGATCACGTTTTTTTCTCCCAGCTGATAGCGCAGCTCCTTCAGCAGCACCGGGTTGTTATCCACCCACAGGCTGGCGGGGGCCTTCAAATACTTTTTCTGATCCGTGTAGTAAAAATACACCGGGGTGGGTCCTTCAAAAATTTCCAGCAGCAGCACAGCCCGTTCCTTTTCCCTTGAGCTAGCCGACGGCATCCGAAGGTAAAGCCCCGGCCGCCTGCTTTTCTTTTCTGTTTCCCCGCCGGGAGGCGGCAGCACCTGCTCGCAGATGATTTTCGGCTCCTCTTCCTCTCTGGCGCTGACCCGGCCCTTGAGCTGAACCACAGAGCCCTCCTTCAGCAGATGGCCAAATTCAGCCAGCACCTTAGGAAACACCAGCATTTCTATCCCGCCGTACAAATCCTCGATCTGGACAAAGGCCATCGTGGAATTGTTTTTGGTGGTTTTCAGCCGGACGCTGTTGATAATACAGAGAAGCGTCACGTTAGTACCGTCATGATACCGGTCATATTCCCCGTGAGCCTCGGCAATTTCTCCGATCTTGGCAGCGTTAAGCTTTGCCGCCGCCTGGGCATAGGCGGCCATCGGATGCCCGGAAAGATACATGCCAGTGATCTCCTTTTCCATGGACAATAGTTCCGAAGCCGGGAACTCCTCCACATCAGGAAAGGCAATTTCATCCCTGGGAGCCTGCCCCATCGCCTCAAAAAAGCCGATCTGGCCATCTAGATTCTGCTTCTTTTCCGCGTCCAGGTTGTCCAGCACGGTTTCCGCCACCGCGAGCATCTGCCGGCGGTTGGCCCCGAGGCCGTCCAAGGCGCCGGATTTAATCAGGCTTTCCAGAGTTCTGCGGTTCATTTCCCTGCCATGCAGCCGCTTGCAGAACTGGTAAAACGAGGTGTATTTTCCTCCCTGCTCCCGCTCCTCCAAAAGCCGGGCGATAAAGCCACGGCCCAGGTTTCGGATCGCCAGCAGGCCGAACCGGATGGACCCATGAGTAACGGTAAAGCCGTTGCCGCTTTCGTTTACGTTAGGCGGCAGAACCTGAATACCCATATTAGAGCATTCCTCAATGTAGCCCGCCACCTTGTTGGCGTTGTCCAGCACGCTGGTCAGCAAGGCCGCCATAAACTCCTTTGGATAATGGTACTTCATATAGGCGGTCTGGTAGCTGACCCAGGCGTAGGCCGTGGCGTGGGATTTGTTGAATGCGTAAGAGGCGAAGCTCTCCATCTCGGCGAAGATTTTTTCCGCGATCTCCCGGCTGACCCCCCGCCGGATACAGCCCTCCACCTCCACGGTTCCGTCCCCGCCTACCAGGCCTTCAATGAAAATTTTCCGCTCCTTTTCCATCACCGAGTGCTTTTTCTTGGACATTGCCCGCCGAACGATATCAGCCCGGCCCAAAGAGTATCCCGCCAGGGTGCGGAAGATCTGCATGACCTGCTCCTGGTAAACAATGCAGCCGTAGGTCACGTCCAGAATGCCGGCCAGCAGAGGGTGCAGATAGGTTACCCGCTCCGGATGGTGGCGGTTCTCGATGTATTTGGGAATGGAATCCATAGGGCCGGGACGGTACAGGGAGATCACGGCGATGAGATCCTCCAGAGACTGAGGTCCCAGCTGGACCAGCACGTTCTTCATGCCGCCGGATTCGTACTGGAATACGCCGTTGGTGCTGCCCTCCGCCAGCATCCGGTACACCGCCGGGTCGTCATCCGGCACATGGGCGATTGAGAAATCCGGTTCCTTTCGGCGCACCATTTTTTCCGCGTCGCTGAGCACCGTCAGGGTCCTCAGGCCCAAAAAGTCCATTTTCAGAAGCCCCAGTTCCTCCAGTGTGGTCATGGTATACTGAGTGACAACGGCGTCGTTGTTTTTCGCCAGAGGCACATAAAAGCTGACCGGCTGCTCGGTGATGACCACGCCGGCCGCGTGGGTGGACGCCTGCCGGGGCATCCCCTCCACCTTTCTCGCCATATCAATCAGCTCCCGGGTCTGGGGGTCGGCGTCGTACCGGGCTTTCAGCTCCGGGGAAACCTTCAGCGCCCGCTCCAGGGTGATTCCCAGCTCCATAGGCACCAGCTTAGCGATCACATCCACCGCGGCGTAGGGCATGGCCATAGCCCGTCCCACGTCCCGGATAGCGCCTCTGGCCGCCATTGTGCCGAAGGTGATGATCTGGGCCACGTGGTCTGCGCCGTACTTCCGCACCACATAGTCGATGACCTCCTGGCGGCGCTCATAGCAGAAGTCGATGTCAAAGTCGGGCATACTGACCCGCTCCGGGTTGAGAAACCGCTCGAACAGCAGGTTATACTTGATAGGGTCAATACCCGTAATCCCGATACAGTAGGCGGCGATGCTTCCCGCCCCGGAGCCTCTTCCCGGCCCTACCGGAATCCCTACGGATTTAGCGTAGCGGATAAAGTCGTGGACAATGAGATAATAGTCCACATAGCCCATGGTTTTGATGGTGTTCAGCTCATATTCCAGCCGCTCCCGGACAGAGGGGTCGGCGTTCGTACCGTAATATTTTTCAAAGCCCTCATAGCACTGGTTCCGGAAATACTCAAAATGATCCTGTCCGTCAGGCACCTCGAAATGGGGCAGCTTGGTGTTGCCGAATTCAAATTCCACATTGCACATTTCCGCGATTTTCACCGTGTTGTCGCAGGCCTCGGGCACCTGTGGGAACAGAGAGCGCATCTCCTCCTCTGTTTTGAAATAAAACTCGTCGGAACCAAATTCCAGGTTATTGTCATCCTCCAGGGTATGGTTGGTCTGGATACACAGGAGGACCTGATGCATCTTACTGTCCTCTTTGTGAATATAGTGGCAGTCGTTGGTCACTACCAGGGGAATCCCCGTCTCCTGGGACAAGGCAATCAGCATGGGCGCGATCTGCTTTTGTTCCCGGATCCCATGATCCTGAAGCTCTAAATAGAAATTCCCCTGACCGAAAATCCGGTTGTATTTCAGCGCCTTTTCCTTGGCCGCGTCATAGTCTCCCCGCACCAGGGCCCGGGGAATATCCCCCGCCAGACAGGCGGAAAGAGCGATCAGGCCCTCACTGTGGGCCTCCAGCATTTCGTCGTCCACCCTGGGCTTATTGTAAAAGCCGTTGATCCAGGCCTCCGACACCATAGCCGCCAGGTTTTGATAGCCGGTATTGTTTTTGCAGAGAAGCACCAAGTGCCTGTTTTCCGAATCAAACTCATGGATTTTGTCGGTGTGCTTCCGGGGAGACACGTATACCTCGCATCCGATGATCGGATGGATTCCCTTGGCCTTGGCGGCCTTATAAAAATCCACCACACCGTACATGGAGCCGTGGTCGGTAATGGCCACCGAGGCCGCCCCCTGGCTTACCGCCGTATCAATCAGCTCATTGATCCGGCAGGCGCCGTCCAGCAGGCTGTATTCGGTATGCAAATGTAAATGGACAAAACCGCTCATGATTGATTCCTCCAAAAGCAGAAGCGGGCGGAGCGTTTTCCGCCCCGCCCATGGTTTTGACTTCTCTTCTATTTTAACTGCTGTAAATGTGAACCTGTTAAGACATCGCCGTATTCCTGGCCAGGGTGACAGCGTCTCCTCCACGGAACCCCTTGACCCATTGGAAAGGGGCCGCTTTTTTGTCCCTAGCTTTTCCCCCTAACCGTTTGGGTTTTTCCGCCTTGTTAAAGCCCGCGAAAGCGGTGAGAGAGCCTTTGACAAATTGCAGTTTGACGTGCTTTCAGCCGCGCGGCGGCGCAGACAGGCCGCCGGGATCTCCTTATACCGTCTGGGTACCGCAGTCCGGGCAGAATTTTCCGCTGACCATTTTCCGGCAGTTAGGACAGAACCGATCCCCCTGAGGAGCGTTCTGAGCCTCCCGCACTACCGGTTTGCCGCACTCCATGCAGAATTTTGCCGGGCTGGCATAGTGTTTGCCGCAGCCGGTGCAGACGTATGCGCCAGCCTCCTGAGAAGGCTGCGGCTGCTGAACAGCCGGCTTGGACTGAGCCGCGCCCGCCATCTGCTGCGCCATCTGCTGGCCCATCGCCATCGCCGCGCCCATGGCCGCGAAATTTCCGCCGCCGTTGGGGCTGTCGAAGCTGTCCGCCATGGAAATGGAGGCGTATTTTCCCACGTCCTGCACAAAGCTTTGAGACGCCACCTTTTCCGCCATCTTCTGGACCTCCGGCGGGTAGTTGATGCTCAAAATGTTCAGATCCGCCACGCCCATGCCGATGTCGCTTAATTCCTTGTCCAGTTCAGCGCACATCTGCTTCGCCAGCCGGCGGCTGTTGGCCTGTAGGGACACAAGGGCGTTGAGCCCTACGTTCTGCCGGCCCTCTAAAACAGCTTCCGCTACAATACCGCTGAGCTCTCCCATAATCCGTTCGGAAATGTCAGACAGGCTGTAGGTGCTCTTTACCCCGGCGATCTTATTGATAAACTGGACATAATCCCTGAACTCCACAATCAGGTTGCCGTTGCACCCTACCGGGATACCCGATGGCACCTCCTGGGTAGGGATCATGATCCTTTGACGGGTTCCCCATTTGAGCAAAAGCTCCTTGGCGTTGACAAAGTATACCTCCGCCCGCAGCCCGGTGTCTCCTCTCAGCTGAAACCATCCCTTTAGGCTGCTTAAAAAAGGAGTGATATCCGTTTCCACATCATAAGTGCCCGGCTGCTCAAAAACGCCCTCCAGCTGGCCTCCCGCGAAAAAGATCGCCCGCTGTCCGGGACGGATCACCAGCCTGGCCCCTTTCTTGATTTCCGTATTGGGCCATCTATAAAACAAAACGTCATCCCGAAACTCGTTCCATTCGATGGTGTCCCTGCCTTGTCCAAACCATGCCATACGCTGTTTTCCTGCCTTTCCCAATTTTATAATTTTTCCGCACCGGTTTCTGTGCGGCGCATGGATTCACTGAAAGAAAAACGTCATAATCCCCGGGTTTCCCGGACGCTGAACACGCTGAAAGGAGCCTGCCGCCGTCAAACGGCTTTAAAGTATAAAAGCCCTGAATTGTTCTCACCCGTCCTACACCCTTAACCGGACGGCTGCCGGGCTGACAGCGCCTTTCCGCATCTTGTCGCTGTTCTGTTCGCAGCCCGTTTTCCTCACCGCCCGGCGCGAAAGCTGTTTTCCGGCTGTCACCGCCGGCCTTGATCCGAGGCTTTGCCCCTCAAAAGCAGCGGTCAGCCTGGAACGCTCCTTTCGGCCTTTTTGAAAATCATCCTTGCACGCTTCAGGCCAGCCCCTGAGAATTGTTTTAAACATCCGCCTTTGTTTCATCCCACAGCGGCGAAAGCGAAACCCGGGACAGGATTTCCTCCGCCGGAGAGCCAGACTCCGCCAAATCCACCTGCTGAGCCTGAATCTGAGCCGCCGGCGGGTGATATTCCGCCGCATAGGCGCCGGCAGACTCGATCAGGAAATAAAGGCCCGCCAAAACCGCTATCGCCGCCAAAACCGCCGCGACGATCTTGGGCGCGCTGTAGGGACGCCCGCCGCTGACCTTGCCGGTTTCCCCGTTGATAAGATATTGATACAGCTTGCCCTTGTGGCTGAACACCGCGCTCCATAGAGGCAGCAGCACATGCTTGTAGGTCACATTAGAACAGCTGAACTGAACTTCGAGGACCTGTGCCTGATCGTAGCCCATCGCAAGGATCGAATCCCTCGCCTGAGATTCCAACGCGTCCTTGATCATCCGCTCGGCCAACCGAAAACAGGCGTCGCCCCGCCAGGCGTACTTTTCCGCCTGAAAGCCGGATATGTACTGGGGCGAATAGGGCTTGATATCGTTGACCGTATCGTAAGGCAGCACATCGTTTAAATACTTGCTGTTGCTTTTCTCGCTGGCGCAAACCTGGAGATCATTGAAAAATTGTCCCACGGAGCCTCTGACCGGGTACCAATCGGTAGTGGTATGGGTGTGGCCATCCTTGTCGCGGTAGGTTCTGGTGCGCCCTCCCCTGCCGGTAAACCATCCGTCGGCCTTGGCGTCGTAGGTCCAAAAGGGAATATACAGGCCGGTCAGCCTGCCCTCCTGATAGGTCTTTTTCAGAGAATTCGGGGCGAACCACCGTTTTTTAATCCAGGCATGAAACTTTTCCTGGGCTTCCTTTTGATCCAGCCGGAAAGGGACAATACCCTCGGGCGGAATACCGCTTTCCTGCTTTTTTACATCCACCTGGGTAGATCCGCACATGGGGCAGACCGTGGCCGTATCGTACTGGCCGAACAGGATCTGGGCGCCGCAGTTCTGGCAGAACACGCAGGAAGCTCCCTCAAACGCCACGTTTTGGGCCTCCCGGCTGTGGTAGCCGTCCAGCGGATATTCACGAATCCCCTCATGAAGCGGGATGATTTCGTCGGGCGACCCGCAGGATTCGCAGCAGTAAAGCTGCCGCTTAATATCGTATCTTAAATTGCCCCCGCAGTTGGGGCAGAGAAAATGCTCCGTCTGTACGGTTTTCACTTCCTCTGCAGGAATGGTTTGCTGCATAAGGTTCCACCTTTCGAAACGCTGATCCGGCACGATCCCGCCGGTAACCGTTACCCGCAGGCTCCGTGCCGGTAATCAGGGGGTTCCCCTGAAGCTGTTTTCTTACAATCACTATTCTATTTATACCATATCCCCGCTCTGATTTCCATGGTTTTTTACAGAATTCCAGGGATTCCAAAAAGCCCTGCGGCGTGCCGCGGGCCTTTTCCGGTTTCAAGGACGCCTCCCTCCCGCGCCCCGCCGCATATCCGTTGAAGCGCCCCGCCTATTTTCTTTCCACGAGCGGCTCAGTAAATTTCAGCGGCGTCACAGGGCAGGCCGTGAATATGATGGAGATACTCCTTGACTCTGCGGTCCTCCCCCTCCGGATACGGGTATTTCAGCGCTCTGCCCACCGCCCGTCCCGCGGTGCGGAAGATATCGCCCATCGTGAACAGGGCCTCCCAAATATTTTCCCTTTTTCCGTCCGGGTAGGTTTTCAAAAGCTTTACCCAGCTTTTTTCATCTAGGTATTCCCTCAGGTACTTTCCGCATTTTCCTGTGGTAACGGAAAAATCAGTATTCACGCCGATGTACCAGTCCAGCATTTTCATCATTTCAAGGCGCACCGGATCGTTCAGATGAGCCTGGGCGTAAAGCACCTGGTCCCGCCACAGCCCTTTGGCCACATAAATACTAACCCACAAAAACTCATTGCAGCAGCCGTCAAATTCCCGTCTGGTGGGTTTTTTCACCAAAAACGGGTCCTCTTTTGGGGGCGGGGTAAGAAAAAGCTCATCCTTATCCAAAAGCACCATGCCGCAGACCCGCGGATCTGTGTCCCGGGCATCCCGGCTCACCAGAGTCAGGTCAATACGGTTTCCATCGGCAAACTGCATCAAATAGGTCATTCGGGTCCGGGTAGGAGGCTCTGGGATCTGCATGATGATCCGTCTGCCAAAGCAGTCGATCCAGCGGGGATTGCTGAGAAACGGCTCCATGGCATCCACGAGGAACACCACGTCGTAATCCTGAAAGCAGTCGGGCTTGGCCTCCTTGGAAACTCTGGAGCCCTGCAGCAAAGCCGCCCGGATATGCTCCTCCTGCTTCGCTTTTTTTAATATTATGGCCAGCATTTCTTCTTGGCTTCTCATAGAAAACCTCTCTTAACATTGCGGGAAAAGACGCTTTTCCCTGCTTTCTCTTTCTTTTTATTATCATAACGCCAATTCCCCGGCTCACTTGTGAACGTTTTTTTAATTTTCCCCGTGTCCGCTCTCTTTGGGTTGACAATTTTCTGAGAACGAGTACAATGATAACTATAAATTAGCAGTCATTACACAAGAGTGCTAATCTCTTTTGAAACGGAGGAATGAATATGGCCCGCGAAGGACAAATTAAAGTACAGTCGGAAAAAATATTTCCGATTATTAAAAAATGGCTTTATTCGGATAAAGACATTTTTCTGAGAGAGCTGGTATCGAATGCCAGCGACGCTATCAAGAAGCTGGAGCGTCTCAACGCCATCGGCGAGGCTGATACCGGGGAGGAAAAAGGCCGCATTGAGATTCAAATAGACCCAGAGGCTAAAACTCTGTCCGTCTCGGATAACGGCATCGGTATGACGGAGGATGAAGTCGAAAAATACATCACCCAAATCGCCTTTTCCGGCGCGGAGGATTTCATCGAAAAATACAAGGACAAAACCGATGCGGAGGCCGGCATCATCGGCCATTTCGGCTTAGGCTTTTATTCGGCCTTTATGGTTTCCGATTCAGTGGAAATCGATACCCTGTCCTACCAGCCCGGCGCCAAGCCAGTGCACTGGGTCTCTGACGGCAGCGACACCTACGAAATCGGCGAGGGAGCCCGCGAATGCCACGGCACCACCATTACCCTGCACATTGGCGAGGATTCCAAGGAATTTCTGGAGGAATTCCGCCTGCGGGAGATGCTTCATAAATACTGTCATTTTATGCCCTATGAGATTTATTTTTACCCCAAGAAAAAGGACTTATCCCAAAAGGAGGAAAAATCCGGCGAGGAGTCCAAAACAGAGGAGAAGCCGGTAAACAACACCCAGCCTCTGTGGCTGAAAAAGCCTAAGGACTGCACCAAAGAGGAATATGAAAGCTTCTACCGGGAGGTATTCATGGATTTCAATCCTCCCCTGTTCTGGATTCATCTGAATGTGGATTATCCCTTTAATTTGAAGGGGATTCTCTATTTTCCTCAGCAGAGCAACAAGCTTCAGGTCATGCCGGGAGAGATTAAGCTTTACAACAACCAGGTTTACATCGCCGACAACATCAAGGAAGTGGTGCCGGAATACCTGATGCTGCTGAAAGGCGTCATTGATTGTCCCGACCTTCCCTTGAACGTTTCCAGAAGCTTTCTGCAAAACGACGGCGACGTGCAGAAAATCAGCCGCCACATCACCAAAAAGGTTTCTGATAAGCTCCACTCCGTATTCGAGGAGGACCGTGCTTCCTTCGAGGGCTACTGGGAGGATATCGCTCCCTTTATTAAGTTCGGCTGCATCAAGGATGAAAAATTTTACGACCGGGTAAAGGATATCGTGCTGTTTAAAACCTTGAACCACGATTACAGGACCCTGGAGGAATACCGGAAGGAAAACGAAGGCCAGATTTTCTATGTCACCGATGAAAACGTCCAAGCCCAGTATATCCGCCTGTTCCAGGAAAACGGCATGAACGCGGTCCTGCTCACCCACGCCATTGACAGCCACTTCATCAGCTTTTTGGAGTATAAGGAGAGCGGCTTAAAGTTCGCCCGCATCGACTCCGATCTTTCCGATTCTATGAAAACCGACGGAGAAAAGCCCGACGAGGAAGCCGTCAAGGCTCTATGCGAACAGTTCAAGGCGGCCGTAGGGAAAGAGGATCTGGACGTTCAGGCGGAAAATCTGAAATCCAAGGAAACTCCGGCCATTATTTTGGTTTCCGAGTACGAGCGGCGTTTAAACGATATGAGCGCTATGTACGGCGGTATGTTTCCTGCCGGCGCCCAGGCCAAAACAACTTTGGTTCTGAACGCGCAGAATGATATCGTCCAAAAAATCACCTCTCTGCCAGAGGAACAAAAGCCCTTGGTCTGCAAATATGTTTACGACTTGGCCATGCTGTCCAACCAGCGGCTTTCCGCAGACGAGCTTTCGGAATTTATGAAGAGAAGCTCTGAGCTTCTGAAGCTGGCGGTTTTCTCTCAAAGGGCCGAATAAAAATTCCATCGCCGCAAACAATAACTGCGGTGATGAAATTTGAAAAAGCGTCTTAAAAATGATATCGCGATTTTTACCATCGGCGGCCTGTCCTACGCCTTAATCGAAATTCTCTGGCGGGGATATACCCACTGGACCATGATAATCACCGGCGGTATTTGCTTTGTGGTGCTGTTTCGGGTGTTCAGCCGGATTACCCACGCGAAGCTTTGGCAGAAATGCGCGGCGGGCGCCGCCATCATTACCGCCATCGAGTTCGCCGCAGGCTGTATTGTGAACCTATGGCTCCAGATGGACGTTTGGGATTATTCCTTTCTTCCTCTGAACCTGTTCGGCCAGGTATGCCTGCTGTATACCTTTTTATGGGCTCTTCTGTGCATTCCGGTGGCCTATTTGGTTCAAGCGATGGGAAAACGCTTTCACTAGTAAGTTCTGGGCGCATCCACACGAAAAGAGTAAGGCGGCTTTAGCCGCCTTACTCTTTTTTTATCCTTTCTCTAGGCAATGGCATTCAGCCGGCCTTGTCGCCGCCCTCTAAGCCTGCCGCTAGAACGGCAGTCCCAGAAGCGCGGCAGTCGTTTCCCCTATCTGCTGAAGGCAGCGGAAAACCTGTTCCGTAACCGGCTGCCTAAAAAGGATGTCAGCGATCATCCGCAAATAGATTCCATAAGAGAAAAGAACAAAATAAAAGCACATTATTTCAGCCTCCGCATTCTTTTTGACATTTACTAGATGTCATATTTTTCAACATTTTACCATATACTAAATAAAATGACAATCACTAAATGTCAAAAAGAAGGAATCCGCGGTGTATAAAAACAGAAACAGCAATGGAAAATTGAATCTTTGCGGCGAGAAAATTCAGCTTCTCCGCAAGCAGATGACTCCTAAGGTGTCTCAGCGGGCTTTAGCGGACAAACTCCAGCTGGCGGGAATCGACCTGGATAAAAACGCAATTCAGCGGATTGAAAGCGGCCAGCGGTTTGTTACGGATATTGAGCTGCGGGCTTTCGCTAAAATTTTTCAGGTCACCACAGATTTCCTCCTCGAAAATCATTTCTAGAAATTACCTTCAGGGCCGCGGGATATCCTTTCGGCTGCGGATTCCGTCAGATTATCTTATAGGCAAGGGGGCTTTCCCGAACGGTCTCAAGCATCTTTCAATTTCTGTTTTCCGGCCTTTCCTTTCCTCAAAGCACGGGGGTGCCGGACAAAATTCCGATAAACATTTGAAGTGAGATAAGCTATGTTAAAAGTACTGGTAATTGGCAGTCCTGGTGCGGGAAAAAGCACCTTTGCGCGGAAATTAAGCGCGGTTACAGGACTGCCGCTGTATTATCTGGATCTTCTTTGGCACAAGCCGGATAAAACCAATCTTGCGGCAGAGGAATTTGACCTGCGGCTGAACGAGATGATGGAAAAAACTCAGTGGATCATTGACGGAAATTATCTCAGGACATTGGAACTGCGGCTGCAAAGCTGCGACACCGTATTCCTATTGGATTTTCCACTGGAGGTCTGCCTTTCCGGGGCCAAATCCCGCATAGGCAAAAAGCGGGAAGACTTTCCTTGGATCGAAGCTGAAATGGACGAAGAGTTCAAGCAATGGATTGTAGACTTTCCCAAGGATCAGCTCCCTCATATTTATGAGCTGTTGGAAAAGTATAAAGACGGCAAAGAAATCTTTGTTTTCTATACCCGCGAGGAAGCGGATCGCTGCTTGCGTAAGCTTTCATCAGATAAAAACGGCTGACGTATTTTTCCGGTCCTACCGGTTGCGCCCTCTCAATTCTCTCAATTTTCCCTGGGCGGCCAGCCATTACCGCATGGGAAACTCATCCTCAGAGGATATCTTAAGACGTTTTCCGGATTTGGCTGTAAGCACAAAAGCAGGGTGTGTGATCACACACCCTGCTTTAAACGCCTGCGCCATCGCACTTCTTGCGGCGCATTTTTACATTTTTCCATTTCTCGGCGCTTTTTCCTCCTTCTGCCCTGTCCAGCATCCCGAGGAGCAGCTTTACCAAACTGTTTTCAACGCGGATTTTAATGGATTAATAATTCTTCGCTTGAATTTGGAAATAGGCCTTGGGATGAGAGCACACAGGACAAATTTCCGGCGCCTGAGTGCCTACTACGATATGGCCGCAGTTAGAGCACTGCCAGATCACTACATCGCCGCGCTTAAAGACCTTGCCCTCCTCCACGTTGCTCAGCAACGCGCGGTAGCGGTCCTCATGCTCCTTTTCGATCTTGGCAACGCCCTCAAACAAGGCGGCGATCCGGTCAAAGCCCTCCTCCTTGGCCTCCTTGGCAAAGGTGGCGTACATGTCGGTCCACTCATAATTTTCTCCCTCAGCGGCAGCCAAAAGGTTTTCAGGCGTAGAGCCGATACCCTCCAACAGCTTAAACCAAATTTTCGCGTGCTCCTTTTCGTTGTTGGCGGTTTCCTCGAAAATATTGGCGATCTGGACATATCCGTCCTTTCTCGCTTTAGAGGCGAAGTAAGTGTACTTATTTCTGGCCTGTGATTCGCCGGCAAACGCTGTCATCAAATTAGCTTCTGTTTTCGATCCTTTTAATTCCATTTCGCATACCTCTTTCTTTTTTAATTCTAAAAATAAGAATAATTCTTATTTTATTTATCCTTATTCTACTCCCTTTGGTAAAATTAGTCAATCCTTTTTTCCTGAATTTGAAAAATAATTTTACCCCCGGAAGCGTCGCATACCGCCGTCCCTCCAGCCTTGAGATCGCCCGCCAGCAGTTCCTCGCTTAAAGGATCCTCCACCTTAGTTTGGATTTCCCGCCGCAGCGGACGGGCGCCATATACTGGGTCAAAGCCCGCTTTCGCAATCGTCCGCACCGCCTCCTCGGTAAATTCCAGGGAAACTCCCAGCGGCTCCAGCCGCGCTTTCAGGTCATTCAGCATATGCACGGCAATCTGCTGAATTTCCTCCTGGGTTAGCTTTTGAAAAACAATAATATCGTCGATCCGGTTCAAAAATTCTGGCCGGAAGGCTTTTTTTAGTTCTTCCATGACCTTATCCTTCATGACTTTTTGATCGGCCTCTTGGCTGTTGTCCGCTGAAAAGCCCAGATTCAGACGGTTTTCCGTAATCAGCCTGGCACCAATGTTGGAGGTCATAATCACCACGGCGTTTTTAAAATCTACTGTACGGCCCTGGGAGTCTGTTAACTGCCCATCCTCCAAAATTTGCAGAAGAAGATGAAATACATCCGGATGGGCCTTCTCAATTTCATCAAACAGCACCACGGAATAGGGCTTGCGCCTGATTTTCTCCGTGAGCTGTCCCCCCTCCTGATAACCGACGTAGCCAGGCGGCGAGCCGATCATCCGGGAAACCGTGTGCTTTTCCATATATTCCGACATATCCATGCGGATCATGGCCTTTTCATCACCGAACATTGCCTGAGCCAACGCCTTGCACAGTTCGGTTTTTCCTACACCGGTAGGGCCCAGAAACAAGAAAGAGCCGATCGGGCGTTTGGGGTCCTTCAGTCCTACCCTTCCGCGGCGAATGGCCCTTGCCACCGCCGCTACCGCTTCCTTCTGGCCGACGATCCGCTGGTGGAGGATCTCCTCCAGCCGCAAAAGCCTTTGGCTTTCCTCCTCTGTCAGCTGTACCACCGGTACGCCGGTCCAGCTGGAGACAATCTGGGCGATATCCTTGGCGGTGACCTCGTCGCCGGAACGTTCGTTTTTATCCCTCCACTGATTTCTTTGCTCTTCCAGCTGCTGCTTTAAGTGCCGCACCTCATCCCGTAAGGAGGCCGCGCGCTCAAAATCCTGGGAGTTAACCGCCGCCGCCTTTTCCTGCTCCAGCTCCTTGCTTTTTTCCTCCAGCTGCTGCAGGTCATCAGGAACGGTATAGCACCGCAGACGAACCCGAGAGGCCGCCTCATCAATCAAATCGATGGCCTTATCCGGTAAATACCGATCTGAAATGTACCGGGAGGAAAGCTCCACCGCGGCCTCGATCGCTTCGTCAGTGATTTTCACCTTATGATGCGCCTCGTACCGGTCTCTAAGCCCCTTTAATATGGCTGCCGCTTCCTGGACCGTAGGCTCCCCCACCATAACCGGCTGGAAGCGCCGCTCCAGGGCGGCATCTTTTTCGATATGCTTCCGATATTCATCAATAGTGGTGGCGCCGATCACCTGGAAGTCGCCCCGGGCCAAGGCCGGCTTTAAAATATTCGCCGCATCCGCCGACCCCTCTGCCGCGCCTGCGCCAATGATGGTGTGAAGCTCATCGATAAACAAAATGACATTGCCCGCCTTTTTCACTTCCTCAATGGCGTTTTTGATCCGGTCTTCAAAATCACCCCGGTACTTGGTGCCGGCAATCATTCCTGTCAGGTCCAGGGACACCAGCCTTTTATCCTTCAAGAGCTCCGGCACGTTTCCGGAGACAATCTGGAGGGCCAGGCCTTCCGCAACGGCGGTTTTTCCCACGCCAGGCTCGCCGATCAGGCAAGGATTATTTTTGGTCCTTCTGGAAAGGATCTGAACCACCCGCTCAATTTCCATCTGGCGGCCAATAACAGGGTCAATTTCTCCCTTTCTGGCTTGTTCTGTGAGATCGCGGCCAAATTGGTCCAGGGTTTTAGTGGCAGATTTTATTTTTGATTCCTTCCCTTGCTTTGGAACCGAGGCCGACGAGTCTGTTTCCGCACCCATCAGTTCGTTCATTTTTTCCACGATCTCAGAAGACCTGACCCCCATCTCCGCCAAAAAACGGACCGCGTAGCTGTCGCTTTCTCCCAGGATCGCCAAAAGCAAATGCTCTGTTCCCACATAGGTGAAGCCCATTCTGGCCGCCTGCATCACGGCGATCTGCAAAATCCGCTTGGTTCGTGGGGTAAAATCCTCGGTGCCCAGCGCACCCCTGATCCCCAGCCCGATTTTTTGGGTCATCAGCAGCTCCAGCTGAGAGGCATCCACCTCTACTGCGCGGAGCACCGCGGCGGCTACTCCGCTGCCCTCTTTCAAAAGCCCCAGCAGAATATGCTCGCTGCCCACATAGGTATGCCCCATCTCCTCCGCGCATTGAATCGCCAAATTCATGGCATGGTTGGCCTTTTGCGTAAATCCGTTAAACCGATACATAGCCCGCCTCCTATAAAATAACTATTACCAGCGATTGGATTTATTATACAGCGCCGGGGAAAAATCCCATGTCAAATTTTTGGGTAAAAAAATTCGTCACCAGAATGAGGCTCCATCCGTATACTGTACTGTAAGCCAACAAAACACAAACAAAATTCAAGGAGGACTTCATTATGTGTAACAACGGATTTGGCGGCTGCTCTTGGATCATCATCTTAATCCTCATTCTGTGCTGCTGCGGCTGCGGCAACAGCGGTTACGGCAACAACGGTTGCGGATGCAATGATGGCTGCGGCTGCGGTTGCTAACAATTTCCGAATACCGCGCAAACCCCAGGGCGCTTCGGAGGATTCCTCCGAGGCGCCTTTTCCCGTTTCCCATGACAAGAGACAAATGGACTGATAGCTGGGAAGCATGCTTAAATCGATGGAAAACTTTTTGAAACAAATAAAAAAGCCTCTTAAACCGCTGCCAATTAGGTTTAAGAGGCTTTTCGCACTGCCGTTAAGCTTTTAAATTCGGGACAACAAAAACAATCATTTAGATCTTTCTGTCCATATTCGGTTACCAGTAAAATTCAGATTCTGTTTTACTCAAAATCAAAATTCAATGGATTGACTTCCGTTCCGTTTTCAATGATCTCAAAATGGAGGTGGGAGCCGTATGAATTTCCTGAATTTCCAACCGCCAGAATCGGCTGTCCCTTAGAAACATACTGGCCTTGAGTAACATAAATGGCGCTGCCGTGAGCGTAAAGGGTTTTATACCCATTGCCATGGTCGATCACCACATAATTTCCGTAGCCGTCGTTTAAGTCGCCGGCAATGGTCACCACGCCGCCATCCGATGCCCTGACCGTGGCGCCATGAACGCCGCCTTCAGCAATATCGATTCCCTTATGCATGGTTCCCCACCGCATCTCAAAAGGACTGGTAATATGGTAGGTGTACGGCAGAGGCCACAAAAAGCTGCCGGTGGCGACGCCGCTTCCCTGTCCAGACTGATAGCCCTCAGGATAACTGTCCGGAAGCGTACGGGTACCCGTCTCAATCGTTTTGCTGACCGGCTCCTGCACTACGGTTCTTTTCACCGCACTGCGGGAAACCTCTTTCCCATTGAGATAAGTAACTTGATCCACACATTCCTGAACACCGTCCGCACCCTCGTTGACCACATTGCTGAACACCGTATACTCCATATCGTTGCTGACAGTGACAGTATCAAACGGGATTTCTTCCTGATAGGTCTCGGTTTTGGTCACTTGAATTTGCAGCACCGACAAAAGAATTTCCTTGATTTCATCATAGCTTTTGACGCTTCCAGAAGGATACAGGCCTGACACCACTTCAATTTCCTGGGCATAGGAGGCCTCCGCATCAGGATCCTCCAGCTTTTCCTGGTTCAACAAAGCATCCAGGAAAAACTGCAGCTGGGCCTGACAGTCGATCACGCTGTAAAGCTTATTGTCCACGTAAATTCCGCAAGCCTCTACCAGTTCTCCGTGCATATCCAGCGCTTCTGTTTCCGCGATCTCCGCCGCGGCGTATCGAGGCGTTATGGTTAGATTTGCCGTTTCTGCCGCGGGCTCATGATCGGCTGCCGCCGCGCGGGGGGCTAAAGGAACTAAACTGAGCACGGAAGCCAGCACTAAGACGCAGGCCACCGGCATGACAAGATTCACCGCCTGCCGGGAACGGCACTCCTGGGTAAACGCAGCTTTTATCTTTTCCTTCACAGCCTGCGCCGGAAGCTTTCCCAACCAGCCTTCGGCTCGTTTTAAAATTCTTAACGCCCATTTTTCCGCGTTCTTCAAGCCTTTCGCACCCGCCGACACAAAACGGGTCCATAGCTTTTCACAAAGATGAACCGCTTTTCTCAGCCGCGCTTTTACAAGCGCTGCTTTTTCCGGCTGAATCAGCATCAAAATGACACCCTCTCTGAACAAAACTAGCTGACAAATTTGGCAATTAAAAAATTACAACTTTGTAACAGTATGTTATTTATTATAGCTAATTGTTACAGAATTGCAATCCTGAGAAACAGAAATCAGCCATAATGACAGATTCTAGCCAGAATTATTATTTAATTTTAGAGATATTTTTTAGTTTTTATTTTTCATAACGCATCTTTTCGACAGTCCAATGACGAACCAAGTCGTAAAATTCCGACGCCTCTTTTTTCGCGCCTTCCAAATCATGTTCTAAATAATTTCCACATTCCGGCGCCGTATTCCCGGGCAGAGGGCCGGAATACTCTCCAATCTGCTTTAACACAGATTTGATCAAATCCAAAGCCTGCTGGGGCTCCATATTCCTTACCAAAAAATAGCAGCCGGTTCTGCAGCCCATCGGACCGAAGTAGATCACCCTGCCGCCGTATTCACTGTTGCGGGCAATGGTGGCAAACAGGTGCTCGAAGCTGTGCAGCACCGGATTGGATAAAAACGGCGGCGTGTTGGGCTTTCTCATGCGAATATCATAGGTGGCAATATCTCCGTCAATACGGGAAATATAAATACCAGGCTCTAATTTCGTGTGGTCTACGCAAAAACTCGCGATTCGTTCCATATTAGTTCTCCTCTTCTGTTAAAACGGCCGGTTCTCTGTCAACGCTCCCATAGACGCCCCGGATAAAAATCCGGCGATCAGCGCCTTGGCGAGCTCAACGGCCTGTTCATATAAATCCAAATAGCTTTCCGTCCGCAGCTCACCGGTTTCCATAGGCCATTGCCATTCCCGGTGGAGCACATTGGAATAATCAAAATCCGTTTCCTCCGTCATGCTCCGAACATGGCAGGAAAGGGTCGGCAGCTTTCCTTTCTCCACCCGGAGCAGGATTTTCTTCTTTAATGTGGTTCTGTCCGTCATCCACCCAAAGGCGGTGCGGCAGTCCTCCACAGCCTGCGCGACAGCCTCCTGAGATACCTGCGTTCCGTACAGCCTTCTCAGCAGAGACTGATAAAACGAGGCCATCTCCTGCTTGACTCCCTCATCCCTTGGTACCGCTCTCTTTAAGCTGAAATCTGTCGGCAGCTCCGCCCTCTCATACCGCAGCAAAACCACATCTAGATTAGACTCCACTTCGTGATGGCAGGTCTCCACAGTAGATGGCTTTACCAGCTCGTGGAGCATTTCAGCACTGTAATTCACAAAGGGATGCGCCGCGCTGTCAAGGGCGTAATGGCATAAAAAGCCTAAAACGTAGGAAAGGGAGACGTCGTTTCCTCTTTCCCCGTTCTCATATTCCTGGGCAAAATCAAAAATGCTCGAGGGCGGCGTCTGGTGAAGACGCTCCCCAATCTCCTTCAGGCTTTCTCCCTTCTGCCAAGGGAAAAACCGGTGAGTAAAAAAGAAGTCGGGACCTTGAGCGCCCCATAAAAAGGCATTTTGAGAAAAGCTCCTGCTTTTGTCAAAGGCCGGGTCATCCAGCACCCTACGAGCCAATAAATAATGGGAGATCGCCGCGGGCATAGTTTCAATTCCTCCCTGCTGACTAGATTTACAAACGGAGGCAGGAGACCGGCGCAGACGCGCCTTACCCCGTCTATCCCGTTATCCGCTTAAATAGTATTTTAATCTGTTCCAAGCGCTTCCTATAATTTCTCAGCGGCCAAAGCCTCCTCCAACGCATGGGCAAGCTGATCCGGGCACGAGGTTCCGCGCATTCCGCACTGGATGCCTTTACACTTCCGGATGATCTCCAGGGCGGGCGCTCCCTGAATCAGAGCTGTAATTCCCTGTAAATTTCCGTTGCAGCCGCCGTGAAATTTGACCGTCTTGATCCGGCCGTCCTCCAATTCCACATCGATTCTGCGGGAACAGGTTCCCTTGGTTTTATAATGATACTCCATAGTAAGACTCCTTATAACGCTTAATCCTATCCAAATTACCGTTTGTCCGCCCTTGGCGGCTGCTTTCGGTACTTTTCGCATCGCTTTTTCATCAGTTCCACCTGGTCGTCGCCAGTAGTAGAGGTTCCTAACGGATTCGGCTTTTTCGTATACAGCCCGTGAAAATCCGTTCCCCCGGTCATGATCAGGCCATGTTCCCGGCAGAATCCGGACAAGCGCTCCGGGTCGTCTGGATGGTTTCTTGGATGCCACACCTCCACGCCATCCAAGCCCAGAGGCAGCAGCTCCTCCATGACGTCGTAGCTGTCATAAACCGCTGGATGAGCCAAAACCGCCAGGCCGCCGGCCTCATGGATCTTAGGCACGATTTCCGTTACTTCCGGATACTCTACCGGAGCGTAGGCGCTCCCTTCCTTAGGGTGAAACAGGCTGCGGAACAAATCCCCAAAAATTTCATTGGTATATCCGGCATCCAGCAGCGCGTGCATAATGTGCTGCTTATAGATGTTGGTGCTTCCCTGAGCCCTTCGGGAAACCATGTCCGGCGTGATAGGATACTGGCGCATCACCTTTTGCAGCATGAGCGCCGCGGCCCTCTGCCGGCGTTCCTTCGTCCTTTTGAAAACCCCTTCCAGCCGATCCGGATTTTGACATAAATAGCATAAAATATGCACCTTCCGCCCTCTGGCCGAATCAATGCAGGATATTTCCGCGCCGTGAATCACTTCGATTCCCTGACGCCTGCCATAAACACACGCTCTGGTTGCCCCGGCAAACGTGTCATGGTCCGTGACCGCAATGGTTTTAAGTCCAAGCTTTTTCGCCATCAGCACCACCTCGTCGATGCTGGCGGAACCGTCTGACATTTTGGTATGACAGTGCAAATCTGCCGCCACGGAATTCACCTTCCAATCTTTACATATTTTTCTGATATTATTTTCTAATAAATTTATTATAGTACAAAATTCCTTAGAAAACAAGCAAACACGCCGGATACTTTACCTTTCCGCCTCCTTCGGAGCTTTCTGGCGGAAAAGCGCCGCCTTATTTCTTACGAATCAACCTGCATTTTCTACGCCGCCAAGCAACTCCCGGTTAGCCTTGTGTTCCCTTCCCCCGGCGCAATGTCCCATTATTGTTGGATATCCTGACAAGGAAGGAATCCGCCTGCTTTTATCTCGCTCACTGTTACGTCGGAAAACTCAGTCCTTCTTCCGGCCGCATCACGCAAAGCTTAGCCGCCGGCGGCAAAGCAAAAAAGCTGAGCATCTTTATAGATGCTCAGCTTTTTAAACTGGAGCGGATGACGAGGCTCGAACTCGCTACCTCCACCTTGGCAAGGTGGCGCTCTACCAGATGAGCTACATCCGCAAACCCATATTGCAAAAGCTATTATATAGAACTCCGCCGCTTTTGTCAAGCCCTATGGTAAATTATTTTCTTTCTTCGGAGAGGTGCCATCCTGTCGAAACTTATGCTATAATAGGAGAACAATCAACAGCCCGCCCCGAAGCTCGGGTAAGCGGCTCATTTTTGGAAAGGCTTGGTTCCCTTATGAGTTATTCCATCAACCTTGGAAGCTGGCAGTCAATTTTTGCCGTTCCTTCCGATGTGGTCGATAAGCATTTAAAACTAGCCGGCGGCGCCCAGCTGAAGGTGCTTCTTTGGGTGCTTCGGCACGCGGGCTCCCCCTTCGAGGCGGAGGCTGTGGGAGAAGCGCTGAATATGCATCCCGCAGATGTAAAGGACGCCATGCAGTACTGGGTGGAAACCGGGCTGCTCGCAGTCTCCGGCGGAACCTTCTCCCCGGCACAAACCGGTCCCGGCCGGAGTTCCCGAGAAGAAGCTGTCCCAGCGGCTCAGCCTGCCGCTCCGCAGGGTTCTCCGGTTTTCTCCATTGCTCAAGGAGAGAACCGGCCGACAGCAGTCACCCAGCGGGCGTCAGAACCGCCAAAAGCCTCCAGGCCGTTGTCCCGGCCCCAAAAGCCGGACAGCCTTTTTGTGGCAAAGCGCGCTCAGGAGGACAGCGACATCGCTTTCCTCCTGCAGGAAGCCCAGGTTATTCTTGGAAAAACCATATCCAACGGGGACAGCGCCACCCTTTTAATGCTTCATGACACGGATGGTCTGCCGGTAGACGTTATTCTGATGCTGCTGCAATATGCCTCCAGCATTGGGAAAGGCAATATGAGATACATAGAAAAAACTGGTATCCGGTGGTCGGACGAGGGCATCGATTCCCTGGAACTGGCAGAGCGGAAGATCCGCCAGCTGGATCAAAGCCAAAGGGCCTGGTCGGCAGTCCAGCGGCTTTTGGGTTTGGAGCGCCGATCCCCCACCGCTAAGGAAGCTCAGTTCGCGGACCGCTGGATTAACGAATGGCGTTTCTCAGAGGATTTAATCCGGGAGGCCTATGAGCGTAATGTAGACGCCAAGGGGAAATTTTCTTTTCCGTATATGAACAGCATTTTGGAGCGCTGGAAAAAAGAGGGCGTGGAGACTCTGGAGCAGGCACAGAATGAAAAGAAGCCCTTCCAGGAGGCTGCCGGCGGAGAGCAGGCCCCCTCTTACGATTTAGAGGCTTATGAGCGTTCCAGTATTTTTGATGATTGAAAAGAGGGATGGCCATGGGATATTCCAAAGAAATTATCGAAGCCGCCAACCGGGCTATGGAGCAGCGCAGGCGGCAATCCATAACCAAGGCGGAACAGCGCAGGCGGAGCTTTTTTTCCCGTTACCCCCGGGCGCTGGAAATCGAACGGGAGCTTTCCCGCACCGCGGCGAAGGCAGCAAAAGCGGTTCTCACCGGCTCTAATGCCAGGCTGGAGCTGGAACGGCTCAAGGAAAGCAACCAAGCCCTACAGTCGGAGCTTGCCGCTCTTTTAAAGTCCGCCGGCGTATCGGAGGACTATTTGGAAATCCGCTACGCCTGTCCTCTCTGTAAGGATGAAGGGTATGTGGACGGAAAAATGTGCTCCTGCATGAAACAACTGCTGCGGGACGAGGCATACCAGCGGCTGAACGCCCTTTCCCCCCTCTCCTTGTCCTCCTTTGACACCTTTTCTCTGAATTATTACGGCGAGGCCCCTCTGAAGGCTGGGGGGATACCGCCCAAAAAGAGAATGGAGGACATTTACCGGTACTGTAAAAATTACGCCGCCAACTTCGACCCCCAGCTTTCTCCAAGCCTTTTGATGCAAGGGGCCACCGGCCTTGGAAAAACCCATCTTTCCCTAGCCATCGCGAGAGCCGCCATTGGTAAGGGGTTTGGCGTCATTTACTGCTCCGCTCCTAATATCATCGGCAAGCTGGAAAAGGAACGGTTCCGTTCCGCACGGGGAAGCGCCGATGAAAGCGACGTATATCTGCTGGAATGCGATCTCCTGATTTTGGACGACCTGGGCACGGAATTTCCCACCAGCTTTTCCAGCTCCACGATCTACAATATGATCAATTCCCGGCTGATGGCCTCCAGGCCCACCATTATCAGCACTAATTTGACCATGCGGGAGTTAGAAAAGCAGTACAGCCAGCGTCTGGTTTCCCGAATTATGGGCAACCACGTCCGCCTGGAATTCCTAGGCAGCGACGTCCGCCAAAAAAAGCGCTTGATCCGGTAAATGAATTGTATTCACAAATCTTTTTTGATTTTGTCCTTAGGAGGATGAAGAAACATGGAGATGCCGAAGCCATAAATCAAAACCTCTTTCGGTATACAGCATAGGACAAAGGTGCTGTATAAAGCCGTGGCAGCGTTTGCAATATTGGACGTTTGAATCAGATACACGACTCGAAACAGCTTGGGTGTTTGAAATTTTTCTAAATCTTTCCGGCTGGAACATAAGGAGCGGGAAGCTGGGTAGTACTCATAAGATTTCATCCTTTTTTGAAAATGTTAAGAATTTTTCAAACAGATTTTATTAAAGAGGGGCGCAATCTTTAATCTTTTCTATATTTTCTGAGAAATTTAAATATAAAATTTTTATTGAGTAATAGATTTTTTATCTCACCGCTGGCTTCCACCTATTTATGCAAGGTCTTTTATCCACTCGTTCTACCAATGTTAACGAAAAAAAGGTATGGCACTATAGTCATACCTTTTTCAGTGATCAACGAATCAGAATTCCTTTTAATGAATCCAATCCGCATTATGAAATAATTCTTGATACACTTTCTTTAACCCGTCAATATCAAATTCCTTATCTAAATAAACGCATTCATCAACAATATGCTTTACAAAGTAGTCAGAGCCTGCGGCCAGAAAAACAATGGCGCCGGATGTAGTTAATTCTCTCAAAGCTTTTATTAAACAGGAACCGCACATACGGTTGTAAAACGCACTCGTTTCATAAGGGGAAAAGAATATTTTTTTGCCTTTGGCATATCCCAGCGCGGCAGAGGCTCTCCAGCGTTCCCCGCTCAGCCAGGACAATTTCACATCAAGCCTTTCTTTTGTGAGCAGGAACTTCTGTTGTATATCCTCAAGAGATTCCTTTGAATTGTTTTGGGACAGCGCCTGCTCGATTGCCTTTCGCGCAGTGGATCTTCCATATTTTTCACCGGACGCTTCCAAATTCCAACTGATCAGGCTTAAGTCTTTGGGGAGGACTTCGTTCTCGTTTAAGTATACCTTTAAGTCCTCAAAATCCACCCTTCCTCCCAACAAATAGGAGAGATACCTACATCCTTGTCCATACTCGCTAATAAGCGCATATATTTTACCGCTTTCAAATTCCAAGCTACGATACCACCAGGTATCCTCAAATTTATCTTTTCCTAAAAAAGCTGTTCCCGCAATCATGGAAGTACAATTCGTGGAATCAATTCTCAGCCTAAAATCTTTTTGATTCATTACTAATAACTCCCCTGAAAATACTTCCCAGCCGCAAAGGTTTTGTTTGCAGGCTAAACTAAAGTTTTACACTATATTTCTTTTCAATACTTCCTTAATGAACAAAAAGCGTCATTACACCACAACAACAGAATCGCGGCAAGGAAAAGCGAAAGCTCTATCCTATCAAGGCACTGTGAAAGTTTTCCACAAATTGGAACAAAGTCATCTTTTAGAGCCCTTAACGCTTCCAAAGGAAGAAACGAATCGCCCTCTTGAAAACACTTATGCTTAATAAAAAGTGATTGCCCAATTAATCGTTCTTTTCCAAAGAGTTCAGGCTTTCCTGTTTTAAATAAGCGTTGATAAAGCCGTCGATATCGCCATCCATTACCGCATTGATATTGCCCATTTCGTAATTGGTCCGGTGATCCTTAGCAAGGGTATAGGGCATGAACACGTAAGAACGAATCTGGCTGCCCCAGCCGATTTCCTTCTGAACGCCCTTAATATCAGAAATCTTATCCAAATGCTCCCGCTCCTTGATCTCCATCAGCTTGGAGGCCAGCATTTTCATCGCCACCTCACGGTTCTGATGCTGGCTGCGCTCCACCTGGCAGGACACCACGATTCCCGTGGGGATATGGGTCAATCGGACCGCAGAGGAGGTCTTGTTCACCTTTTGCCCGCCAGCGCCGCTGGCCCGGTACACATCCATTTTGATATCCTCCGGCGCGATTTCCACCTCTACATCCTCATTGATTTCCGGCATAACCTCCAGTGAGGCAAAGGAGGTATGCCTGCGGCCGGAAGCGTCAAAGGGAGAAACCCGCACCAGGCGGTGGACGCCGGCCTCGCTTTTCAAATAGCCGTAAGCGTTGAGGCCCTCAATAAGAACCACGGCGCTTTTCAGCCCCGCTTCTTCGCCATCCAGGTAGTCCAGGGTTTTCACCTTGAAATTGTGGCGCTCGCCCCAGCGGCAGTACATTCGGTAAAGCATCTCCGCCCAGTCCTGAGCCTCAGTGCCGCCGGCGCCGGCGTGGAAGGTCAGAATCGCGTTATTAGCGTCATACTCTCCTGTGAGCAAGGTAGCCAGGCGCTGCTCCTCCAGCTCTTTTCTGACCTTTTCCACCTCCTGCTGGGCATCCGGCAGAATAGAAAGATCCTCCTCTTCGTCACCCATCTCGATGAGGGTCAGGGCATCCTCATAGCCGGACACCAGAGTCTCATAGGCGGAAACCTTGTTTTTCAGCATACTGGTTCGCTGAATGATCTTCTGAGATTTTTCCATATCATCCCAAAAATCCGGAGACGTCTGAGCCTCCTCTAACTCGCCGATTTCCTTTTTCATCGCTTCCAGTCCCAGAGCTTCCTTCAGATCCTTAATGTCCGGCTCCAGTTCCTCCAGCGACAGCTTTAATTCTTCAAACTGTATCATATTGTCTCCTTATCCTCTAAACAGCATTATCGTTTCTTATTATAAAGTAGATTTCTAAAAATGTAAATATAAACCCGCTGTAAATTCATAAGATAATCATTGAAGTTTTCTTCAAAATTAGGTACAATAAGGGTTGAACTTAAAAAACCGGAAGGATGGCACAATACCATGATTGATTATACCGGAGTTCCTTGCCCTATTTGCGGCAAGGCATTTCATGAGGGGGACGATATTGTTGTCTGCCCAATCTGCGGTACTCCCTATCATAGAGCCTGCTACGAAAAGGAAGGGCGCTGTCTGTTTGAGGACAAGCATAAGGAGGGCTATGTGTTCCACCGGGAGCCTGAGCCTGGCAAAAGCGCGCCGGAAAATGATTCCGCTCGTACCAAAACCTGCCCCAGATGCGGCAACAAGAACTATACCGACGCTTTGTTCTGCGATAAATGCGGACTCCCCCTTGCTCAAAATTCCAGCACACCCCCTCCGGGGTATCCCTTTGGCGGCGCTCCGGGGAATAATAGCAACGGTGGTCCTAATATGAATTCCATGCCGGGCATGTTCATTATGGACCCGATGGGCGGCGTGAATCCGGAGGAGGATTTCAATGGCGTAAAGGCCGGTAATTTGGCTAAGTTTGTCGGCAGCAACCCTCCCTATTATATGAATGTGTTCAAGCGGCTCAAGGATCACAACATTGGGAAATTCAATTTCTGCGGATTTCTTTTTTCCGGCGGCTGGCTTCTATATCGCAAGCAGTACCTTTGGGGAGCCGTCATCTCTCTGATTTTACTTGGCTGTCTGCTGGGCTCCAGCATGATCAACCTTTTCCATAACTATGACATTTTGAACCAAGTGATCGCTGCCGCCGGCCTTTCAGAGGCCACTGGGCTGTTTTACTCCATGCAGGATTCCATGAAGCTGATGGAGCAGATTATGCTTTTACCGGTTCTGGACCAGATTCTTCTGTTTCTTCCCACTGTTCTTTCCCTGCTCCAGTGGATCATCATGTTTGTGATTGGATTCCGGGGAAACCGCATGTATTATAAGCATTGTCTGAAAAAGGCCGGAGAAATCCAACAAGCCCATCCTACAGACCCTGAGCTCACCAGCGCCCTAAAAGAAAAGGGCGGCATTAATTGGGGACTGGGCATCTGTCTGCTGGTATGCTATTTAATCATCACATATTTTCCGCTATTAATATCAGGAGGTATTTTATGAAAGTAACAAAAGCAGTCATTCCCGCCGCTGGATTAGGCACCCGCGTTCTGCCGGCCACAAAATCCATGCCCAAGGAAATGCTTCCCATTGTGGACAAGCCTGCTATTCAGTACATCGTGGAAGAGGCGGTAAACTCCGGGATTACCGATATTCTCATCATTACCAACCGGGGCAAGGGCTTAATTGAAGACCACTTTGACCGCGCTCCGGAGCTGGAGGCCAAGCTCACCGGAGCCAACAAAAACGAGATGTTCCATCAGGTGGTGGATATCAGCAAGCTGGCTAATATTTATTTCGTCCGCCAAAAAGAAACCAAGGGGCTGGGCCACGCGGTTAACTGCGCCCGTTCCTTTGTCGGTAACGAACCCTTTGCCGTCTTGTACGGCGACGACGTTATCATCGGAAAAGACCCCGCCTGCGGACAGCTGATCCGTGCCTACGAGGAATTCGGCATGGGCGTCCTGGGAGTCAAGCAGGTTTCTGAGGAAGCCATCACAAAATACAGCTCCCTTAAAGTAGAAAAAATCCGTGACAATCTTTTCAAATGCACAGATATGATCGAAAAGCCCTCTAAGGATAAAATCATGTCCCTTTACTCTATTTTGGGGCGCTGCGTGCTGACGCCCGATATTTTCGACATTCTGGACAACACCGCTCCCGGCGCAGGCGGAGAAATCCAGCTCACCGACGCTATGTGCGCCATGGCGAGAACCCAGGGTATGATCGCTGTGGACTACACCGGCAAGCGGTATGACATGGGCAATAAGCTTGGGATTATCCAGGCTGCCGTGGAGGTGGCTTTGGAGCATCCGGAAATCGGCAAGGACTTCCGGGAATATCTGAAGGGGATGGCCGCCCATCTGTAAAGAGGACATGCTGTAATCTTTTCTACGCTTTGCTCCTTTACCGCTTCCGCCGCCAGCCGGCGGCGGAACACAAACCTGCGGAAATCTGGTAAGGAAAAAGTGGAAAAGCATTGACAAAGCCACGTTCGGCGGCTATAATTAATCTGTTACTGCCATGGAAATTCTATGGCAGGGAAATAACATCCTTGCTCCGGACATGCGGGCCGGGGCCAAAGTCCAAAAGGAGGTGCAACAAGCATGGAGAAAATCCAAAATTCCTATGAAACCGTTCTGGTCATCTCTTTGAAGTTAGGTGACGAGGGCGTAGCCGCGATGGTTCAGAAGTTCAAGGATCTGATCGAGGCCAACGCGACTCTGGAAAGCGTTGACGAGTGGGGCAAGAGAAGACTGGCCTACCTGATCAACAAGGAAGCCGAGGCTTATTACGTTCTTTACAACTTCAAGAGCGATGCTGAGTTCCCGGCGGAACTGGATCGTATTTACAAGATCACCGATGGTATCCTTCGTTCTCTTATCATTAAGAAGGAAGCTTAAGAGGAGGCCGATGAAATGCTCAACACCGCGATTTTAATGGGCAGGCTGACTGCCGATCCTGAGCTTCGTCACACTCCCAGCGATGTGGCTGTTACCAGCTTTACTTTGGCTGTTGACCGTTCCTATGTAAAATCCGGCGCTGACCGCCAGGTTGATTTTATCGACATCGTGGCGTGGCGCAGCACCGCCGAATTTGTCTGCCGTTATTTTCATAAGGGCCAGCTGGTGGCGGTACAGGGTTCGATTCAGACCCGAAGCTATACGGATAAGGAAGGCAATAAGCGCAAGGCCTTTGAAGTGGTGGCTGATAACGTCCACTTTGCCGAGCCGAAACGGGACAGCTCCTATTCTCAGGCTCCGGCGCAGCAGAACGCCTATCGTCAGGAAACTACCGAGCCCGCCGCCTATTCCACCGGGAATACCGGCGATTTCGAGGAAGTGCTCACCGACGACGATCTGCCGTTTTAATGTTAATTACAAAGATAAGATAAGGAGGATTATACCATGGCTGATAGACCGGAAAGACCCGAAAGAGATAACCGCCGCGGCGGCCGTAAAGGCCGTAAGAAGGTTTGCGGCTTCTGTGTAGATAAAGTGGAATCTATTGATTACAAGGATGTAGCCAGACTCCGCCGCTATATTTCCGAGCGCGCGAAGATTCTGCCTCGCAGAGTGACCGGCACCTGCGCCCGCCATCAGCGCGAGCTGACTGTGGCCATTAAGCGTGCCCGTCATTTAGCTCTGCTTCCTTTCTCCAGCGATTAATTTCGCTTGGGAGCTTCCGGGGGTTTTCCCCGTATAAAGGAAATCTTAGAAAATTATTTGCCGTATCCTGAAATACTGCTGAAAGCAGTTTTAGGATTCCCGCAAAAATTTACTGGTCAAAAAGGCGTGCTTTCAAGCACGCCTTTTTTGTCGCCTTTTTGTCTTTATTTTCAATAAGCAGAACCGCCGTCTCCGCCCGTCAGGGCAAATAGCTCCGGCTTCACGCAACAAGCGCAGCGTGCTGATAACAGAAGCCATCTGACGCCAAAAAACGGTTATACCGATTGAAATTATCTGGATGCAGGCTATTAGGCAAGTGACTTGAGTAAAATCTATTTCAGCATATCCCTTAAGGTGTTTGCCGGTAGCAGCTCTTAACCCATTTAGGGTCTATTCCCTTTACCGGCGCTGCCGGCGGGTATGGCTCTCATTTCAGTAAAGCGGTGAGCCTCCCCATTGAAAGCTCTCAAATGAAAAAGGCTTCGCGCGGCGCGCGAAGCCTTTTGACATATTCTTCGTTCTTACTCTTTCAGCATGGCCCGATAAAGCCTGATGTATTCGTTGGCTGATTTTCCCCAGCTGTTGTCGCATTCCATCGCCCGCTTCATCAGGACCTTCCAGCCGCCCTCCTCGTTCCAATAGCCGGCGATGGCCCGGCGAACTGCCCCCAGCATATCCTGAGAGTCATAGGTCTGGAAGGTAAATCCATTCCCCTTTCCATCACCGCTGTCACTGATGGAATCCTTCAGGCCTCCGGTTTCCCTGACAATGGGAACCGTTCCATATCTTAGGGCGATCATCTGAGAAAGGCCGCAGGGCTCACTCTTAGAGGGCATCAGGAACATATCGGCACCGGCATAAATCTTTCTGGAAAGCTCCGGCACAAAGCCGAAGCAGGCGCAGAACCTGCCGGGATATTTTTCCTGCATGCTCTTGAAGAAGCTTTCATACTCCCAATCGCCGGAACCCAGCACCACAAACTGGACGTTTTCTTCCCGCATCAGCTGATCCATGGCTTCCTTCACCAGGTCTAAGCCCTTATGAGAAACCAGACGGGTCACCATGCCGATCAAGGGGATCTCCGGATTTTGCTCCAGGCCTAAGCGCTCCTGCAAAGCCCGCTTGTTTTCCGCCTTGCCGGACAAATCATCGGCGCTGTAATTGGCATAGAGATTCGGGTCCGTTTCCGGATTATAATTCTCCACATCAATTCCGTTCAAGATTCCAGACAGCTTCCACCGACGCTCCTTTAAAATAGGATCTAAGCCGTGGCTGAACCAGGGATCCAAAATCTCCTGAGCATAGGTAGGACTTACCGTGCTGACGCGGTTCGCGGTCTCGATCGCGCCTTTCATCAGGTTCACGCAGCCGTCAAATTCGACGATAGAGGTGTCATACTCCGGCAGGCCCAAAACGTCCTCCAGAAGCTCCATACCGTATTTACCCTGGTACTGAATATTATGAATGGTAAACAGGGTCTTGATCCCCTGATACCAATCATTATTGGCGTAGAATAGGCTGTAGTAAATCGGGACCAGAGCCGTCTGCCAATCGTTGCAATGGATAATATCCGGCTTAAAATCAATGTACGGCAGCATCTCCAACGCAGCCCGGGACAGGAAGGAAAACCTCTCTGCGTCGTCATAGTGCCCGTAAAGGCCCTTACGCTTAAAATAGTACTGGTTATCCAGCAGATAATAAATTACGCCGCCGTGCCGGGCTTCAAACACGCCGCAGTACTGCCTTCTCCAGCTGACCGGCACAGACAGGCTGGTAATGAACCGCATATTGTCCCGCAGCTCCTGAGGAATATCCTCGTACATGGGCATAACGATCCGGCAGCCAATCAGCCGCTGGCGCAGCGCCTGAGGCAGGGACCCCGCCACATCACCTAATCCGCCGGACGCCGCAAACGGAAGGGCCTCGCTGGTGCAAAATAAAACCTTCAAATTCATTACCCCCTTTAAACCACAGACGCTTTACTGATATATACGGGATAAGACTGGAAGCCCATCAGTGTTCTTCCATCCTTAATCAACACATCCTTATCCGTAATCACATACTTCAGGCTGCAATTGGTGCCGATCCGGGTGTCCTGCATGATAACGCAGTTTTTCACCTTAGCGCCCTTATCGATTTTTACGCCCCGGAATAGGATACAGTTTTCCACTTCCCCGTCGATCACACAACCGTTGGCGATCAACGAATTTTTCACTACAGAGCCCAATCCGTACCTGGCGGGCATATCGTCGCGGACCTTCGTATAAATCGGACGCTGGGCGTTAAACAAATCGTCCCGGATCTCGCTGCTCATCAGTTCCATATTGGCCTCAAAGTAATCGTTCATGGAGCAGATCACATGGGAGTAATGGTCAAACTCATAGCCAAACATTTTCAGCTGTTCCACATTGGATTGCAGAATGTCCCGCTTAAAGTTGGTCTTATTCCGGCTGCTGCACTCATTCACCAGCCGGATCAGAAGCTCCCGCTTGATCAGCAGCATATTGAAGGCATAGTTATATTCCTCGTCGCCGTTGGGATCGATAATCAAATCCTTGATTCTCCCATCGGGCTCTAAGGAAAGCACCATGGTTTCGTCGCCGTTTTTCGGCAGCCTGCCCCAGCGGTAAATTAAAGTGACATCCGCCTCGTTTTTGATATGCTCCGCGATCACACGCTTAAAGTCCATATTGAAAATAGCGTCACAGTCAGAAAGCAGTACATATTCTTCTTTGCAGTTGGTCAAAAAGCCCATATTGGCGTGAAGAATTTCAATGCGGTTAGAAAAATCCCCGCCGCCCGCTCCAAAGGGCGGCAGAATGAACAAACCGTCGCGTTTTCTGGAAAGATCCCACGCCTTTCCGGTTCCCAGGTGATCCATCAGAGATTGATAATTTCGTTTGGTAATTACCCCTACCCGGTTGATTCCGGAGTTCACCATACTGCTCAGCGTAAAATCGATCATGCGGTATCTGCCGCCGATGGGTACGCTGGCCATAGTGCGCCGGTCCGTCAGTTCCCGAATCGATTCCTCATGCATATTGGAGAAAAGCAGCCCCATCACATTATTTCCGCGCATCTTTCGCCACCTCCGGAATATCTTTGTCAATCATCGCCTTGGGGGGCACCACGGCGCCGGCGCCGATTTTAATGTTGTCCCCGATCACAGCCACGCCCCATTCATCCTTCTGCTCAATTTCCTCCGGACGGGCGCCAACCACGGCATTTTCGCCAACCACGGCGTTTTCCGCCACGATGGCGTACTGCACCACCGCGCCCTCCTCGACGCGGGCTCCCGGCATAATGATGGAATCCTTTACCACCGCACCAGGCGCTACATTCACGCCGGCGAACAAGACGGAAAAGTCCACGTTGCCGTAAACGTTGCATCCGTCAGCTACCAGCGAATTCTGGATCACCGCTTCCTCACCTACATATTGCGGCGGCATCACCGGGTTTCTGGAATAAATCTTCCAATTTTCGTCGCTCAGGTCCAGTGTGGTGTTGGGGTCCAGAAGATCCATGTTGGACTCCCATAGGCTGTCGATGGTTCCTACATCCTTCCAGTAACCCTGGAACTCATAGGCGAACATACGCTCACCCGCATTGAGCATGGCGGGCAGTACGTTTTTCCCGAAATCATTGCTGGAGCTTTTATCCTTTTCATCCGCGATTAAATATTCCTTCAGTTTATTCCAGCTGAATACGTAAATTCCCATGGAAGCCTTGGTGCTTTTAGGCACCTTTGGCTTCTCGTCAAATTCGTAAATCGAGTCGTCCGGGTTGGTGTTCAAAATGCCGAACCGGGAAGCCTCCGCCAAGGGTACGTCGATTACGGCGATAGTACACGCAGCCTCTTTCTCCTTGTGGTAGGCCACCATTTTGGAGTAATCCATTTTGTAGATATGGTCGCCGGACAGAACCACTACGTAATCCGGGTCGTACCGGTCGATGTAGTTCATATTCTGATAGATGGCGTTCGCGGTGCCTTTATACCAGTCGGCCCCCCGGCTGCGCTGATAGGGCGGCAGCACCTGTACGCCGCTGTTCATGCTGTCCAAATCCCAGGGCTGTCCGTTTCCGATATACTCATTGAGCACTAAGGGCTGATACTGGGTCAGCACGCCCACCGCCTCGATACCGGAATTTACGCAGTTAGACAGAGGGAAATCAATGATTCGGTACTTTCCTCCGTATGCCACCGCCGGCTTCGCCAATTTGCTGGTCAGCACGCCCAGCCTGCTGCCTTGTCCTCCCGCCAAGATCATGGCGACTGTTTCCTGTTTTGGGAACATCTTTTCATTCCTCCTTGTGCAAGGTTCTATCTTATTCATTTATTTTGTCAGGATTTTACCGCTGCTTTTTCGTGTTCTGGGTTTTCTGGGAGCCTTCGCTGTTTTTTCCTCCTTTTCTGCCGTTTCCGGCAGTTCCTTCGGCTCCCGCGGCTTTCTTACCGGCTTCTTCCGCGCGCATTTCAAGAACAGCACCGACATAGGCGGCAGCGTCAGCTCGATAGACTGCTCATAGCCGTGCATCGCTATCTCCTCTGATCTGATGCCGCTGCCATTGGTTGTGCCGCATCCGCCGAATTCCTTAGCCTCGGAGTTAAACACCTCCGCGTAGGTTCCGGCAAGAGGCACACCAAAACGATAGGACTTTCTTTCGACTGGCTGAAAGTTGCAGACCGCGATCAGTTCTTTGCCATCCTTGTCAATTCTTCTGAAGCAGATCACGCTCTGGGTATAGTCGTCGTTGGAAATCCAGGAAAATCCATCCCAGGAAAAATCCACCTGCCACAGCGGACTGGATTCCAGATAGAAACGGTTCAGCGCTTTCACAAAGGTCTGCAGCTGCTGGTGCTGCGGATATTGCAACAGCCCCCAATCCAGCTCCGATTCAAAATCCCACTCCTTAAATTGACCGAGCTCCGTACCCATAAAGGTGAGCTTTTTGCCCGGATGGGCCATCATATACGCTAAAAACGCCCGTGTATTGGCAAATTTCTGTTCCACCGTTCCAGGCATCTTATTGATAAGGGAACCTTTTCCATGGACTACCTCGTCATGGGAGACCGGCAGAATAAAATTCTCGGAGAAAGCGTAGAAAAAGGAAAATGTCAGATTATCGTGATTAAAGGAACGATACAGCGGGTCCAGGGACATATAGTGAAGCATATCGTTCATCCAGCCCATGTTCCACTTATAGTTGAAGCCCAGGCCGCCGGCGTAGGTAGGCTTGGAAACCATCGGCCAGGAGGTCGATTCCTCTGCGATCATCATCACGTCCGGCTGTACCGCGAAGGCCGACTCGTTCAGGCGCTGCAAAAACGCCACCGCCTCCAGGTTTTCCTTACCGCCGTATTTATTAGGCACCCATTCCCCATCCTTGCGGCTGTAGTCCAAATACAGCATAGAAGCCACCGCGTCGCACCGGATGCCATCGATGTGGTACTTTTCCAGCCAGAACACGGCGCTGGAAATCAGGAAGCTGATGACCTCATTCCTGCCGTAGTCAAACACCAGGGTTCCCCAATCCTTATGCTCGCCTTTTCTCGGGTCCGCATACTCGTAGCAGCAGGTTCCGTCAAATTTAGCCAGCCCGTGGATGTCCCGGGGGAAATGGGCCGGCACCCAATCCATAATTACGCTGATTCCCGCCTGATGGCACCGGTCCACAAAGCGCATAAACTCCTTAGGGTCGCCGTAGCGGGCGGTCGGCGCAAAATAGCCGGTCACCTGATAGCCCCAGGAACCGTCGTATGGATACTCCGTCATCGGCATCAGCTCGATATGGGTATATCCCATCTCCTTCACGTAAGGGATCAGCTCATCGGCGAACTTTTCATAGGAAAAAGGATTGCCGTCGGCGAACTTCCTCCAGGAACCGGCATGGACCTCGTAAATATTCACCGGATTGGTATAGTGGGGATGCTTTGCCTTATATTGATACCAGGCGTTGTCGTTCCACTCATAGCCGTCCAAGCTGTAAAATTTGGACGCATTGGAGGGGCGGGTCTCATAATGATAAGCGTAGGGATCCGCTTTCATCAGCACTTCGCCATCCTGCGTGGTAACAGCATAGCGGTAAACGTCGTATTCCTTGACCTTGTCCGGGATAAAACACTGCCAGACCCCGCCTTCAGAAATTCTCTCCATAGGATCTTTCTTTTCATCCCAGCCGTTGAACTCACCGACCACGGATATCTTAGCCGCGTTTGGGGCCCAGGTACGAAAAACAACGCCCTCTTTCCCATCCTGCTCCAGCTTATGGGAGCCTAAATACTCATAGGTTTTGTAATTAGTCCCCTCATGAAATAGGTAGAGCGCTAAATTATTGCGTTCGGCGTCCTGATTCTTTTTCATTGCAAATCAACTCCTTACCGCACATCGAAAGTCAGGAAAACCTACTGGTTTTTCGTCCCGGATATGCCAATGAAACAGCCTTTTTCTTACTTATTTCTATCATAGCAAGTTTATGGAAATAATTCAAGAGGTATTTGGTTATTTTCTTATAAATCAAACATTAAATTTATAATTAATTTAGATAAATTTAACAAGTATATTTTAAAAATGATTTGTAACAAAACACCCGAATCCCTCTTTAAGCACAACCATTATCTTACCATAAACACCTTGTCGAAAAGAAGCGTATTTTCTTTTTTCGAAAGGTTCTATTACTGATTCACAAATCTCCGGTTAACAAAAAACGCCCCTTCCCCGCACTTTTAAAAGCTGCCTGGAAAGGGCGTTTTTTTAATAATTGGATTCCCGCTTGATTTCCGGATCAATAAAAATGTCCGCTTCGTCAAAACTGGGTGTAGAAAACTCGGAGATCACTGCTCCCTCCGGTCCTGCCTGAAACCAGTGGCGGGTCTGTTCTTTCAGCGTATACTGTTCGCCGGGCCTCAGATAAATTTCATGCCACACGGTAAAATGCTCCTTCCGATGCTCCGGAACTCTTCCCCGCGGCTGCTCCGTAGGCTCCCCGGGAACATAAAGGTAAACCTCTCCCCAACGGCAGCGGAAGGTTTCCTCCTTCCCCTGATAATCCCCCAATTGAGGATGCAGGTGCTCCGGACAAATCTGATACGGTGTCAGCATCATCTCCTTGGCGCACACACGATCCGTATTCACATAGGTAAGAATTTCCGTCCCGATCGTGTCGAACTCTCCTAAATGGTAATCACAGTATTCTATCCGTTTCGCTTCTTCCTCTGTGATGACGATTCCCGCCGCTTTCAATAACTCACGTGCCTTTGCGTTTGCCTTATCAATTTGCTCTCTTGCAGCCACTATTTGACACTCCTTGTTGATTTTTATTGTTTATTATTTTTTTCAATCGATTGTAATTATATTGTAAATTGCAGTGGGAAAACTGTCAAGATAAAACACGCTGATTTGAAAAAACATCCCTAATCTCTCTGGCTAAAAAGCTCTATTTCGTCCGGAAAAGGGCTTGTAAAAAACCTCTCTGAACCCCAACGGATAGAGTGAGGCCGGATATCTGGACTGCTGAACCTCCTAATCAGCAGCCTAAAAGAACAGGAAGGAAAAATTCGATCATAAAGGCAGCGGCTGAAGGAGATAAATGATGCGGCATCTGCTTAACGCTCTAACCTCAATACTTCAGCCTAATTACAAGGTAAGCTGCTTCGCGCCGTCCCCAAGGAAAGGGTTCGCGTATAATAAAAAGCCTTCTGTCTCAAACGACAGAAGGCTTTTTTCGTTATGATAACTCAGTGAAAACGCCAAACTTATTTGTTGTCAACCTCGACCATATGCTGGATCAGGTTGAGAACCTTGTTGCTGTAGCCCCACTCGTTGTCGTACCAAGAAACCAGCTTGAAGAAGTTGGAGTTCAGGCCGATACCAGCGGTAGCGTCATAGATAGAAGTTCTGGGATCAGAATAGAAGTCAGAGGATACAACAGCCTCGTCAGTGTAGCCCAGGATACCCTTCATATAGGTCTCGGAAGCTTCCTTCAGAGCGGCATTGATTTCCTCCATAGAGGTAGCCTTTTCCGTACGGACAGTCAGGTCCACAACAGAAACGTCCAGAGTAGGAACGCGGAAAGCCATACCAGTCAGCTTGCCCTTAACCTCCGGGATAACCAGAGCGCAGGCCTTAGCGGCACCAGTAGAAGAAGGAATGATATTGCCGGCAGCGGCACGTCCGCCTCTCCAGTCCTTCTTGGAGGGAGCGTCAACGGTCTTCTGGGTATTGGTGGTAGAGTGAACAGTGGTCATCAGGCCTTCCACAATACCGAACTTATCGTTGATAACCTTAGCCAGAGGAGCCAGGCAGTTGGTGGTGCAGGAAGCGTTGGAAACAACCTTCATGTCCTTGGTGTACTTATCCAGGTTTACGCCGCAAACAAAGGTAGGAGTTTCCTTATCCTTAGCGGGAGCGGAAATAACAACCTTCTTGGCACCGGCCTTAATGTGAGCGGAAGCCTTTTCCGTGGTGCAGAATACGCCGGTAGACTCAACAACATACTCGGCGCCGCACTCGCTCCACGGGATCTCTTCGGGATTCATGCAGCCATAAACATTGATAGCCTTGCCGTTTACAACCAGCTTGCCGTTTTCTTCCTTGACGCAGCCGTCAAATCTGCCATGGATGGTATCATACTTCACCATGTATACCATATAGTCGGCGTCTACGAAAGGATCGTTCACGCCTACAACCTCAAACGTTTCCGGCTGAGCGATAGCAGCACGGAACACCAGACGACCGATACGTCCGAAACCATTGATGCCAATTTTAATTGCCATAATAATTTGACCTCCTGAGTTTTAAAATCTACTTTTATTCTATAGTATTTCATAACAATTTGCAAGAGCTTGTTACAAAATTAACTATTCTATTGAGGAAATCCGCACATTGCCGGGATTTCTAAGGTTTTCCATGATAATATTGTGCATATTTTGCACAATATTCAACTCTTTTTTTCGCTGATTTCTTCAATCAGCTGGTTAATATAATCCATATCGATCTCATCGGGATTTTTCGACACAGCCGGCCTGGGAACCGCCTGGGAGGATGCCTTTTCCCAAAGGTCGGACCCGCCCTTTCCCGCATCCGGCTCTCGGCCGGAGAGCGCAGAAGCCGCCGGCGCTTCCTCTTTCCGCGGCTTGTCCTTGAAAGCCGCAGACGGTTCCGGCGTCTTTTCTTTGGAAGGCTCTTCTAAGGCCGTCAGCCGATTTTTGGCGGCGTTCCGCTCCGCGATGATGCTGCTGAAGTAGGTTGCCTGGGGAGTCGGAGGAACTCCCGGACTGCCTGCCTCCTCCTGTTCCTCCCCGCTGATCTGAGCGAAGGGCTGAGGCCGGCTGAGCTGGGCGCTGGCCTGTACCAAAAGCCCCAGGCTGTACAGCACCAAAGCCAAATCCGCTAAAAACGTCCAGCTTGAGGTCAGGGAGAATCCGTTTTGTACTGCGTCCACCCCTTGAGGCACACAGGCAACCAAGGTAAACAGCACCATCAAAAAGCCCAGCATTACGGTGCGCTTCCCGGTTTTCGGGGTTTCGATGCCTGTAAAAAGCTTAGAAAGGGAGAAAAGAAACATAAGCATTCCCAATACTGACAGCACGCTCAGCATGTTGCTGCTGATGGTGGTCACGTTGGTGTACTCAATAAAGGTCAGCACCACCGCTCTGACGCACACCCACAAAGGAAGCAGCAAGGCCAGTACAGGCGCCTTGCGGAAGGTATTTCTGCCGGTAAAATGGGACACAGCGGCAACCAAAAAAGCGATCATCCCTAAAACGCCGCAGATAGATAAAATCAAATAACGGAGAGTTCCATGGTCCACTACATAAATCAGCAGATTCGCGCCGGAGTCCGCCGCCATCGCCGCGGCGGCGGCCAGGGCGAAAACACCGGAAAAAATATTTCGGCGGAATTGAAACTCCGAGGTATTTTTACAGCTTGCCGTCATAATCATGATAATGAGGACAAACAGCGCCAAAATCCCTAAGAAGATCTGATAAAGGGATTCGCCGCTTTCAAAAAAGCCGGTAGCCGGATCGATTAGGTAAACCACCTGGTAAACCCGCAGCGGCACAGCGACAAGTAAGAAAAGCGCGAACGGTATCCATAGGGATTTGATCTTCATATCTTAATCCTCCAAAAAAAGAGAAATTCGTGTTAAAAATGTTTACCAAACTATTTTAACACGAATTTCGGAGTTATGACAACTATTTTTCTCTTTTTTTCAACGGAAGAAAAGAAATCTTACTTTCTTTCATCCAATGGTATGTATTTTTGGCTGTCCACCAGAGACTTATACGCCGGACGGATAATCCGGTTGCTGGTTTCCACTTCCTCAATCCGGTGGGCGCACCATCCGGCGATTCTGGACACCGCGAACATAGGCGTGTACAAATCCTCCGGCAATCCCAGCATTTTGTAAACCAAACCGGAATAGAAGTCCACATTGGCTGAGATCACCTTTTTATCCCCTTTCACGTTCAAAAACGCCTTAGGCGCCAGTTTTTCCACCAGCTGGTATAGGGCAAACTCGTCATCCATTCCCTTTTCCTTCGCCAGCCTCTGGGCGTGGGTTTTCAAAATCACCGCTCTGGGGTCGCTCAGGGTATAGATAGCGTGGCCCTGGCCGTAAATCAGGCCGCTGTGATCTCCTTCCTCCTTCCGGACGATCTTTTCCAAAAAGGCCTCTACCTCGTCCTCGTCTTTCCAGTCCTTAACCTTTTCCTTGACACATTCCATCATCTGCATCACCCGGTGGTTGGCGCCGCCGTGCTTCGGCCCCTTTAAGGAACCGATGGCAGCGGAAATCGCCGCATACGTGTCCGTTCCCGAAGAGGAAAGCACCCGGGTGGTAAAGGTCGAATTGTTGCCGCCGCCGTGCTCGGCGTGGATAATCATCAGCAGATCCAGAAGCTTCGCTTCCTCGTCGTTGAACTTTTTGTCCGGACGGATAGACCTTAAAATAGATTCCGCAGTGGAATGCTCCGGCTTGATGGGATGGAAATACATGCTCTTCTTATCGTAATGCCGCCGCTTTACCTGATAGGCGTAGGTCATAATGGTAGGCATTCTGGCGATCAGGGAAATGGACTGGCGCATAATGTTTTCCAGAGAGGTTTCATCCGGATTGCTGTCGTAAGAATATAGCGCCAGCACGCTTCTGCCCAGCTTGTTCATAATGTCCTTGGAGGGCGCCTTGATAATCATATCCTCGGCAAAATACTCCGGCAGCTCCCGGTAAGAGCTGAGGATCCGGTTAAACTTTTCCAGCTGCTCCCTGGTAGGCTGGGTGCCGAACAGCAGCAGCCAGGCCACCTCCTCGTAGCCAAAACGGTTTTCTCTGGTACAGCCGTCCACAATATCCTTCACATTGATTCCCCGGTAGGTCAGCCTGCCCTCGTCGGGAATTTTTTCCCCATCGGCAATCAAATAGCCGTGGACGTTACATATATGGGTCAATCCCGCCATCACGCCGGTTCCGTCAGGATTCCTTAATCCCCGCTTTACCTGATACTGTTCAAATTGAGCGGGTTCGATATGATTATTCTTTCTAAACTCCTCGCAAAGCAGAGCCAGCTCAGAAGGTTGTTTTTGAAGCACTTTCCAACACCTCTTTCTCTAATTAATTATTAAGTTTATTACAAACCTTATGCAAAGTCAACCTATTTACTTCTGTTTTTGCATTTTTATGAAATTTTATTTTTCAAAAAATTCAACAATCAACAAAAAACATTTAATAAATTCACTAAACACACGAAAAATGAATAATTTGATTTATAAACATGTAATTTGAATAGGAGGCTCTCATGAAAGCAAAAGTGGTTTTCTTAATCATTTTATTTCTGCTGATGCTGGCTGTTCCCGCCGCAGTAATCGTTTTTTCCTCACCGGACGGCGTTTCGGTATACAAAAATCCTTCTTCCTCCAGCGCTCCCCCTGCCGGCTCTTCCTCTGGGTCCGTCTCGTCCGCAGAAGCTCCGCCGCCATCAGGGACCTCCATGCCTACATCATCCGGTGAAGCCCAGCCGGAGGCCCAGAAGGAGGGAAGCTTTCAGGTTCTGGATGAAAGCTCCGGTAAAATCCAGGAGCTTTCCTACGCTGATTTTTTAGTCGGAGTCGTATCCGCGGAAATGCCCGCCTCCTTTGAAACAGAGGCGCTGAAGGCCCAGGCTATAGCCTCCATGACCTTTTTCCTAAAGAAAAAGGAAACTCAGCGGGCCGCGCCGGACGAGGCGCTGAAGGGCGCTGATTTTTCCCTGGATTTTTCCAAAGGAGTCGGGTATTTGACGGATCAGCAGCTTCAGGAGAAATGGGGAGACGCTTACGAGGATAACCTGAAAAGAATAAAGGAAATCTGCCAGGAGGCGCAGAGCCTGGTACTCCGGGATTCGGATGACGCTTTGATCACCGCGGCCTACCACGCTATTTCAGGCGGAGTCACTGAAGCCTCCGCCGACGTATTTTCCGAGGCTCGTCAATATCTGGTAGAGGTACCGAGCCCAGGAGATACTCTGGCTCCCGGATATCAAACTACCGTCACCGTATCCTCAGAGGATTTTAAGGCCAAGGCGACAGCCGCCTGGCCGGATATCAAGCTGGAGGGAGAGCCCCAAACCTGGATAGGGGATTCCCAAACCACCCAGGCCGGTCTGGTAAAAACAATGAAGCTCGGCTCCTTGGAGCCAGCCGGCGATGAGATTCGCGAGGTATTTTCTCTGAGGAGCGCCAACTTCGATTTGATTTTCAGTGAAGACAGCTTCTTGTTCACGGTGCGGGGCTATGGCCACGGCGTCGGCATGAGCCAATACGGCGCCAATTTCATGGCCTCCCAAGGAGCCGCCTGCGAGGAAATTCTGGCCTGGTATTATCCAGGCACAAAAATAGAGCGGCTAAGCGCTTAGCCGCTCTATTTTTCTATGGTTGAAATTGATACCAGGCAAATCGGCAGCTTTTCTTCCGAGTTAAGCCCAGCCGGTGATGAACAAGCCTACAAATACCGGTATTCCACGGAATCAAAGACGCCTCGGTCGGTAATCCGAATTTCCGGCAGAACCGGCAACGACAAAAAAGATAACGTCTGGAATGGGTCCAGCTCCTCTGGCATCCCCATTTCCACACATAGCTTTTTCATATTCGCCAAAGCCCTCTGCACCTGTTCTGTCGGTTCCTGTGTCAGCAGGCCGCATACCGGAAGCGGAAGAACTTCGAGCAGCTTTCCATCCCGCACCAAGCAATAGCCGCCCCCGGCCTTTTCCAGCGCCTGGATGCCCAGCAGTATATCCTGGTCGTTATCCCCCACCGCAATCAGGTTATGAGAATCATGTGCCACCGTAGAGGCAATGGCTCCGTGAAGGAAAAAGCCCTCTGCCACGCCGATGCCCACCCGACCTGTTCCTCGATGCCGCTCCACCACCGCAACTTTCTGAAAGTGCCGGTCAGGCTGGAATTCTCCAGAGGTACAAGGCACCTGGCAGACCCTGTGCCTTGTCAAGATCTGATGGGGGATCACCTGAGCCACGTGAGCCGCGCCGTCGGGGCAGGAGAGGCGGAGCTGCTCCCGGCGCACCGGCCGAAGCTGGACGGTATCCAGCAAAAATCCCGGGACAGTCCGTTTTCCCACGGCGGGCCTTTCTCCCTTTCGGCTTACCAGCTTTCCTTTCCAGTAAACGCTGTCCACGCTCACCTCTTCCAAATCGTCCAGCACCACCAAGTCAGCCTGGTATCCGGAACCTATGGCGCCTAAATGGGAGAGCCCGTACATCCGCGCCGCGTTGAAGCTGGCCATTGCATATGCCTCCGCTGGGTCCATCCCAAGATGAATGGCCTCGCGGATATTGCTGCTGATATGCCCTTCCCGCCGGATATCCTCCACATGCTTATCGTCAGTGCAGAAGCACACACGCTCTGCGGAAACCCGGGAATCCAAAAGGGTGCTGATAAGCGTTTCCCCGTTTTTTGCCCCGGACCCCCTCCGGATCATCAGATTCATTCCGCTCCGCAGCTGCTCCAAAGCCTCCTCTGGCTCAGAGCACTCATGATCGGTGCTGACCCCCGCGAGGAGATACGCCTGCAAATCCTTTCCCAACAGTCCCGGCGCATGGCCGTCGATAACTCTATCCTGAAAAGCCCGCAGCTTTGCAAGGGCTTTTTCCTCTCCGGCGCAAACGCCGGAAACATTCATAAATTCCCCCAGGCCCAAAACCGAGGGGTCCTCGCGAAGCGGCAGCAAATCCTCCGCCTCCAGCCTCGCGCCGCTGTCGTCAAGCTCCGTGGCCGGCACGCAGGAGGGCAGCATCACATAGCCGTTCAGAGGCAGCCGCTTGATCTCCTCCAGCAGCCAGCGTATCCCCTTTTCTCCGGATACATTGGCGAGCTCATGGGGATCGGCGAGAATCGTCGTGGTTCCAAAAGGTAAAATTTCAGCGGCAAAGGCGGCTGGCGTCAGCATAGACGATTCGATATGAACATGGGCGTCAAAAAAGCCTGGCACCAGATACTTTCCAGTTAGGTCAATTTCCTCCCTGCCCTCATAGCGGCCTACGCCAATAATCCGGTCATCCCAGACAGCCACATCCTGGGTAAGCCATTCCTTGGTAAAAACATTGAGCACAACGGCGTTTTTCAGCACCAATTTCGCAGGGATTTTCCCCCGGGAAGCCTGCAGCATTTCGGTCGATGAGAACATGGCATCTTCCCCCTTCTGAATATTTTGCTTATTTTAGCACACTTCCATTCAAACTACAAGCCGTTTTGTTCATTTTTCAACCAAAAGCCAGTAACTCCACGGTAAATCGGGGTTGACAAATTTTATTCGATCTGTATAATATGAAGTATACTTCACATGAAGTTAACTTCATATCATTGAGGGAGCCGCTATGAAAAACAAAATCAAAGAGCTTCGGCTTGAGGCAGGTTATACCCAGAAGCAGCTTGCCGATTTGGCGCTTGTCTCTTCCCGTACAATTATTTCCTTGGAAACCGGACAATACAATCCCTCTCTGCTGTTGGCTTATCGGCTCGCCCGGATTTTCAGCACCACAGTGGAAGAGCTGTACTGCTTAGAAGAAAATCTGAAGGAGGAGGACCAAAAGTATGAAAAGCTGTAAGCTTCCATTTTCTCAAATTGTGAAAAGGCGAATTTATCTTCTATGGGCTGTTTTGGCTTTGCTTCTGGCTTTTATGGTGCTGGTGGGAGAAAAAGGCCTGATCGATTCCCGGTACACCACCGGCCTTTCCCAGCTTTCCTACAAAGCTCTTTACTTTGGCGGCGTGATTTACACTATTTATAAAATTCACTACAACCGTTCATTGCTAAAAAACAAGGAAAAGCTGCGTCAGGAAAAAATTCTGGCGCTGGATGAGCGCACCCAATGGGTCCACGAAAAAAGCGGCGGGCCGATTATGGATATTTTTCTGCTTTGCCTGGCGGCCGCCGCCTGCGCCTTATCCTTTGTCGATATCAGCGCGTTTAATACCGCTGTTTCCATTTTATTTTTTGCCGTTCTTTTAAAAATTGCCGCATATTTCTACTACAAAAATAAATAAGGCAGAAAAACGCTTAGAAAGCCTTTTAAGAAAGTCTGCAAACTGAATACAAGCTATTTCGGATAAGCTTAAATGAATTTCCATTTTTTAGCCTGCGAGATTTTTCAATTTTATTTGGAAGCCGCTTATCCGCTTCTTTATTGCTTCAGCCGGCAGGCGGCGCAGCCTGCGTAAAAAGGGAAGCGGGCTTTTCTCCAGCCCGCTTCCCTTTTTGTTATGATTTCTTTTCTCCGCCGCGAATGGTAACCCGGCGGATTTTTCCGCTGATGGTTTTGGGAAGCTCGTCCACAAACTCCACCACACGGGGATATTTATAAGGAGCGGTTTGACGCTTCACATAGGTCTGCACATCCTTTTTCAGCTCCTCAGAAGGCTCGTAGCCCTTTGCCAGCACAATAGTGGCCTTAACCACCTGTCCACGGATAGGATCCGGCGTGCCCGTAATGGCGCATTCCAGCACGTAAGGCAGTTCCATGACTACGCTCTCGATTTCGAACGGCCCGATCCGGTAGCCGGAGGATTTAATAATATCGTCGGTACGGCCAACATACCAGAAGTAGCCGTCCTCATCCCGCCACGCGGTGTCGCCGGTGTGATAAATATCGTTGTCCCACACGGTTTTTGTCAGCTCCGGATTTTCGTAATACCCGTCGAACATACCGCAAGGCTTTCCATCCCCTGTCCGCAGCACGATCTCTCCTACGGTGCCAGGCTCCACGGTATTGCCCTCATCGTCAATTAAATCCACATGGTATGCCGGAGAAGGCTTGCCCATAGAGCCGGGTTTCGGCTCGGTTCCCACCGGATTGAACAGGGTCAGGGTTGTTTCCGTCTGGCCAAAGCCTTCCATCAGCTTTAAGCCTGTAGCCTTATAAAACTGGTTAAATACCTCCGGATTCAGAGGCTCGCCGGCGATGGTGGCGTGGGTGATGGAGGACAAATCGTACTTGCTCAAATCCTCCTTGATGAAAAAGCGGTACATGGTAGGAGGTGCGCAGAAAGTGGTGATGTGGTATTTCGCAAACAGGGGCAGCAGCTCAGAGGGTGTAAACTTGTCAAAGTCACAGACAAAAATTCCCGCCTCCATAAACCACTGTCCATACAGCTTGCCCCACATGGCCTTCATCCAGCCAGTATCGGACAGGGTCAAATGCAGGCCGTCAGGCACTACATTATGCCAATATTTCGCGGTCATAATGTGCGCGATGGGATAGGTATAATCATGCCAGACCATTTTGGGCATACCGGTGGTGCCAGAGGTAAAATACAGCAGCATAGGATCTGCAGCGGAGGTCTCCGCCCGTTCAAAGGTATCCGGCTGGCTTTCCAGCTCCTTGGAAAAGTCTACCCATCCCTCGTGGGCGCCGTGAACGCCGATTTTCACCTTAACAGTGGGGGATTCCGGAAACGCCGCATCCGCATGGTCCATAACCTCGCCGTCAGTAGTACAGATGATTCCCTTCACGTGAGCCGCGTTGAACCGGTATACCAGGTCTTTCTTGGTCAGCAGATTCGTAGCCGGAATACCTACCGCTCCAACCTTGTGAAGTCCCAGAAGGGCAAACCAAAACTCATAGTGCCGCTTCAGAATCAGCACCACTGTGTCCCCTCTGCCGATTCCTAATTTCGTGAATAAATTCGCCGCCCGGTTGGAGTATTTTTCCAGGTCGGAAAAGGTAAAGGTATGCTCCTCTCCCTTGTCGTTGCACCAAAGCATTGCGCGCCGTTCCGGCTCGGCCTGAGCGATCACATCGATGACGTCGTAGGCAAAATTGAAATTATCCTGGTAAACCGGCTTGAAATCGACCAGTTTCCCATCGTAAAAGGTCTCCCGGCAAAATTTTTGATGAATATTAAGCATTCTCATGGTCCTCCGCTTCTTCCTCAACTCGGCGCATAACAATGGCTAAAAAGGTGCAGGGCTCGCCGCCGGCAGCGATCATGCCGTGGCCCCGGCCGGAATCGTAATAAATAGCGTCGCCCGGCTTCAAGATCTCCACATGGTCTTCCATTCTGGTTTTCAATTGGCCGGAAATGATAAAATCAAACTCCTGGCCGGAATGGGTTGACAGCGGGATCGGCTGATCCTGCTCCTCCTCAAAATAAGGGGCGGTCACCAGGAAGGTTTCGGCAATCTTATTTTTAAACCGATAATTTAAATGCTCGTACTTAAACCCGGCTCGGCGCTTGATATCCAAGCCCTCGCCCTTTCTGACGATGGAGTAGAAGGAAAGCCTGGGATTTTCCCCCGTCAGCAGCTCCACAATATCCACATCCAGCTTATCGGCGCATTTATACAGAAAGGTAAAGCCAAAATCCTGCTCTCCATTCTCATGCTTCAGGTATTCCTCCAGCTCAACGCCGGCAGCCTCAGCCATCTCCTCCGGGGTGATATCCATCATTTCCCGCAAGCCCTTGATTCTCTCTGCTATTTCTACAATTCGAGTTTCCATTTTTTTGCCTCCTGCCTTTATAGTATATTCATGGTGAACGCCGCTTTAAAGCTGAGCTCAGGCTCCAGCAGCTTCATTCCCCGCTTCCTTTCAAAGCAGTCGTCTTCATCCTGCGCGGTGCCGCAGCCCGTCCAAGGCTCCAGCGCTACAAAAGGCGCGTCATTCTTTGCGGACCAAATTCCCAAATAGCGGAAATCCCCATATTCCATTTCCACTCCCCGCCCGGTAAGAATACTGTAAAGCTTCACCTGCCGGGAATTAGTATTTTCACAAATCAGAGCGTCGTCATAAAAGAGGCCGTGAGTCAGCTTTAGCTTTCTCTCGTGATCCAGGATTCGCTTTGTCTGGGAAAAGTCTAAAAGCTTGGAACCGGGAAGAAATTTCGGACAGTCGATCACTTCCTCTTTCTCAAATTCCACTACCCAGTTTTCAAACCGGTCTTCGCCGCTCACAGGAACCCGGAACGCGGGATGGCCTCCCACCACAAAGGGCATGGGACGATCCGACAAATTGGTCACTAAAAATTCCACCGTCAGCCTGGTATCCTCCAGGCGGTAGGTCACCCGGAGATCAAAGTCAAAGGGGTATTGACGCTTGGTAGCCTCATCAGCTTTCAGCGAGAACACCGCCATCTCGTTCCTGGTAATCACCGGGGTAAATTCCCTGTGCCGGGCAAAGCCATGCTGCGCCATGGAATAGGCCTTTCCGCCTATCACCGCCCTCTCGTTCCGCAAGGCGCCTACAATAGGAAATAAAATGGGCGCCTGCCCCTTCCAATAAGCAGGATCCCCTTGCCAGAGATACTCGGTATTTACCACATCCTGGTACGAAACCAACTGAGCGCCAAGGGTATCGATTTCAGCTACCGCGCCTTTACTGATTAATGTTACCCGCATACTGATCCTTCCCTGATCACAGATTGGGCCCTGACAGCCCTCTAAGGAAAAATTATAACATAAAACCCAGGTAAAAAAAAGAATTTCTCTTCTTATTCTCTTACTTTTCCAGGAAACAGAAACGCCAAAAACAAAATACTGTGGATTATGATTGTTTTTATGCCTTTCAAACAGGCGGCCGCCGCTCTGTCAGAAGCTTTCACAGCTTGGCCGTCCGATACGCTGTCGCCCTGCATGGCCAGATTTTTGGCTGGGGCCGTGCCGATTGAAGATGGTTTTTAACAGCCGCCTCATTTTGCCCTGCTCCACGCTTAAAACTAACTATTTTACGCCCCGTCTCCACTGATAGGTCCTCCGGCCGACACTGAGAAAGCCGGCGATGGTTTTCTCACCGCATAGAGAAAAGGCCTGCCGTCCTGCGGACGGCAAGCCTTTCACGCGTTTTTCATTTATTTAGTTCCCCTAAGCTGTGAAAGCCTTGTTCTAAGCACTTTCACAATATAAGGATTCTTTTTCACATAGAATACAATCACAGCGCCAAACAGCACCAACGAGCCAAACAAAACACCCAGCACGATAGAAGTCGTCGTGTTAGAAGAAGCTCCTTCATCGATTTCAGTGATCGCCGCGGCCTGCACCGTCATATCAGTATTTCTAGCATAGGTAGGGCCGAGATCCAGAGAATTAATCACAGCGTCGATCGCAATCCGAACCGTCAAGTCGGCAACTCCGGTAACCCGCAGGCCGTTTTCTTCCTCGAAGCTCTTCACCGCTTGCTCCGTCGCCTTATCAAAGGTTCCGCTGGCGCCGCCCTGATAGAGATCAAGCTTAGCAAGCTTCATCTGCAAGGCTTTAACGTCGTCGCCTACATAGCCGAGCTTTAGGTTGTCCGCCTCAGGAGAACGAAGCGCCTTGTCGGAATAAAGAACATCCTTCATAGCCTTGTCTACAATTCCGGTAGCCTCCAGGCTGTTAGTGGTTTGATATTCCTTTACCGCCGCTTCTGTAGCGTCATCAAAGGTTCCGGAAGCGTCGCCGATCATATAGCGCAGCAGGATCAGGCGGTTTTGCAGCTCTGTGACTTCCTCACCCGCATCGCCCTTTTTAATGACGGCGGCCTCGGGATTAGAGGGAGCGTCAGAGGCTTCCAGCTTACTTCTGGTGGTATTGTCGTAAACACCGGTAGATTCCAGGCCTACCACAGTTTGGAACTTAGCAACCGCAGCCTTGGTCTGGTCGCCGTAAAACCCGGTAGTCTCGCCGGTCATATATTGAAGCTGAATCAATTTTTGCTGAATCGTGTGAATTTCTTCCGCAAACTCTCCGCCCTCATAAACAGCGGGCAGATTGCTGGGCGCGCTGTCGGAATACAGCAGGGCCTCGGTATCCGGGTCGAGAATCCCAGTGGCCTCATAGCCAGCCTTGGCCTGGAAGGCCTTCAGACATTCCGCAGTATATTCTCCAAAATACTCTGTAGCCCCGTCGTTAAAATAACCAAGCTCAGCCAAGCGCTGCTGAAGCTTCGCAACCTCCGCGCCGGAGGAGCCTAACTGGAGATAAACCGGCTCAGCGGGAGTATCTTCCACATAATCAGCACCGCCGCCGGAAGGATTGGAAGAGCTTCCCGCGCCGACGGAAGGATCTACCGTAACGGTAGCGTCGCCGTAATCTACGCCGTATACATAGAACCAGTTTGTCCAGCCCATGCTGGAAACAGAGCCATAGCAAACGCCAGACCCATAATCTCTCGCGTCAACGCACATCCCTCCGCCCACATAAACGCCCACATGGCCAGGCATATATAAGCCCAGTCCGGGAATTTCAGGCAAAGTACCGATACTGCCGGTCTGAGGAGACATGGCCATCATATCTGAACGGATTCCGCCGACTCCATAATAAGAATAAATCAAACCGGAGCAATCCACCGCTCCCGGAGAAGCGCTGCCATAAGAATAGGCCCAGCCCTCATTGTACGCGGTCATCGCATGAGCGGCCAATCCCGCGCCAGTAGGTCCGTCGGCCTTTGCTGTCTGACTTGTCCCGAACACTCCTACAGGCACCATCACCGCCAGGGATAACACTACCGCGGCAAATCTCTTCATTCTGCTCTTTACTCGGCCCATTCCAAATTGCCTCCTTAACCTTTCTCTCTCCATATCAAAACACAAAATCATGTAAATTTCACAGGAAAATAAAAATTACAATCTGTAACAAATTGGTTACAGTTTATCACAAAGTCGTAATAATTACAACCTTTCCGGGCTTGAAAGGGGAAAAATTATGATTATGCCTAATTTTTTTTTATTTTTTTAAACAAAATCAATAATTGTATTTTCCAATAAGAAATTTTAAATCGTTTCCTGTCGAATATCTTTTAAGCGGAGCCGCTAATCCCATAAAAATCAAGCAAAAAAAGCGCCGCGGAACGGTCCTAAACCACTTCGCCCGCCAGAATGAAGCAGTACTGCCATTCTAAAGCTGCTGAAGCCATTTATTACCCTTCTGCGGCGCTTTGGCTATAATAGGCTTTCTCAGCCGATTACGCCTTTTTTCAGTGTGATGTTCGCATACCGGGCTGTTTCACCGGTAGCCACTACACAATACGCTGTATCTGTATGGCTGTAAAAATCAAAGCGCTCCAGATACTCGATCTTATCCTCGCCTACATCATGCTTAGCGAGGATCTTTTTATACTCCTCCACTACTTCAGGTACATAGTCATCCCCGGGTACCACCTGCATCAGCTTAACCGGCTGCGGCACAAAGGTGTCAATGGGAAACAATTCCAAGACCGCATCCAACAGGGCAGGAATCGGAATCCCATCCGCCCGTACCACATACGAGGCTTTGCTGGATTCCGCAGGGAAATTGGCGTCGCCAAAGGCGATAACATCTCCATGTCCCATTTCCGCCAAAATCTTCAGCAGCTCCGGAGAAATCAACGGAGAAATTTTTTTCAGCATCTTTACCCTCTCCTTTTACTTTCCTATCTTTCTTATATAAATAGATATCGTATAATACAGCCTATTCCATCTCTTCAGAACTTTTACTCTGTTAAAAGCCAAAACCCTTACCAAGACCCCAAGTCCCAGCTATTGTCACCCTCAGGGCTGGTAGACCCTCTGACAATGAGCTCTGTGCCAAGCAGCAGCGTCTCGCCGTCACCGGCCGCTTTGCCCTCGATCCGCTGGAGAAGCCTTTTCGCAGCCGCGACGCCCATATCATAGTTGGGAACCCGTACGGTAGTCAGCGGCGGGCTTACCAGAGTGCTTGGGAAAATATTATCAAATCCTGCCACCGCAATTTCGCCAGGAATGGCTTTTCCTGCTTCTTGGATCGCCCGAATCGCGCCGATTGCCATCTGGTCGTTCGCAGCAAACACCGCGGAAATTTTTTCTCCGGTTTGGAACAGCCGGCGCATTGCCTGGTAACCGGAAAGAGGTAAAAAATCCCCCTTTACCACCAATTTTTCGTTGAATGGAATCCCGTTCTCTTTTAAGGCGTCCTGATATCCCAGCAGCCGCATCCGGCTGACTGATACATAATCAGGCCCCACAATGTGAGCGATCTCCCGCCGGCCGCATCCGATCAAATGCTCTACCGCTTTTCTGGCGGAAAGGCGGTTATCCACCATGACAGTATCCACCCTGGCGGCGCTGATCTTATGCTCCAAGAGCACCACTGGAATGTGCTTTCTGGAATTTCCCAGAGCATTGAGCCCTTTTACATACTTTTCCTGCTTCGGATCAGAGTCGTAAGCAAGGGATTCCATAATGATCCCATCCGCCTTGGTCGCGACTAGATATTTCACACATCTTTTTTCTGTCTCCAGGCTGCCTCCGCTGTCCAGCACGTTCATCACGCATCCCGCTTCAGACACTGTATCCTGAATTCCTTTCAGCATGGGGCCGAAGAAAACCCGCTGAAAGGAAGAAATCACCACGCCGATAGTATTGGTCCGGCTGTTCCGCATTCCCTGGGCGATGGGACTTGCATGATAGCCAAGCTCCTTCACCGCCTTCAGCACCCGCTCCTCCAAAGCCGGACTTACAGTCTTTTTCCCAGTCATTACGTTGGAAACCGTGGAAATAGACACCCCCGCCAGCTTTGCCACATCTTTAATATCAGCCATAAATCCGCCCCTTACTGAGGCGGAGCAGGCTTATGAAAAACCTGCTCCGCCATTCCGTGCTAATTGAATATTGCTAAACGAAAAGCTTAGTCCATAGAAACCTGAGGCATTTCAGGATGATTCGGGCCAAAGTGCTTCAAGATAACCAAAGGCTCGCAGATGGAGTTGTTGGTGATCTTTACTCCAGCGGTAGCGGCCTTTTCACCTACGAAAAATTCGTCGGCGCTCAACTGCCCAAAGCGGAGCATACCGGCGGTCTCGCACTGGTAGCCGCCGATGGTGCCGAAGCCCTGGGTCAGAATGCAGCCATAAGCGCCGCTGTCCTTAATGGTAACCGTCTGGCCGGGATATACGGTCAGCTCCTTGGCGCCCACATAGGGGTTGCCATAGGCGATCCATTTCTCCTCATAAACACCGTCTTCCTTAGAATCCATCACCGGAGGACGGAAGTAGTGCTTCTTATAATGAGGATCCACATTGGCTTCCCAATCCATCAGGTTCATGACGGCGTCAACGTCATCCTGCTCTTCCTCAGGCAGGCGCTCCACCAGGTTCTTGATATCGTAAACCTCGCCGGACGCCACGTTTTCGAAGACAGAGTTTACGTCGCTGTTCCACTGAGGCTCATAGGTTAAGTAAGAGCCAGGCGCATGTACAACTCCCGGAGGCGTATACCAGCCAGTACCAAGTTCAATGCGGTAAGCCCTGGAAAGCTCGGTGATCCGGTTGTCTCCGGTCTTATATTGGAGCAGACGCTCTCTGACTTCTTCCTTGGTGCAGTCGGGGTCAAAGCCGAAATAAGTCACCGGAAAACGTCCGGGATAGTTGTTGTACTGTCTCGGGAAGTAATAAGCCTCCGGCTTGCCTTGCCAGCCAATACGAGCCGCGGCGTCGAAGTCCAGATGGAGGTGATGGAACAGGGGCAGCTCATTGTCGAAGAATTTCGCGTACATCGGCCAAGTGCCGTATTTCTTCAAAAATTCCTCGCCGATCAGCTCGGCGCCTAATTCCTCTACAGCGTCCTTCAAAAGGAATTTCTCCTCGGGAGTGGTGCCGTAGGAAACATAGCTCATACCCTCGTCGGGAGCGGCCAGAGGGCCGTTGGCGGCCTGGATCACGCTGGAAAACCAACGCTCCTTCATTGGACCGCGGGCAGTACCCAGGGCAAAATAATCGTCCGGATGCAGACGAAGCCGCTTGCCGGGCTGGGAATTATTTCTGGGAACAAACGTCGGAATCAATTTAAAAATTCCGCCGTTTTTTTCAAAGGTCTCGCGAATGATCTGTGACTGGCTCATGAAACATTTTCTCCTTTCTAATAAAAAAACGTTTTACCACCAATATTATTTATAACACCTTTTCCCCGCCCTGTCAATTATTCTTGAATCAAATTTTATGGCTTTTATTTTGGATAATCTGTCAGGAAGCCGTTACATTTTTATCAGGGATTTTTTCGCTTTTATCGGCTGGAGCGCTCTCCCAGCCTCTGAGAAATTCCTTCCCGGAAAAACGCGGGCAGACGGAGCCGAAAGCCTTTTCGCCTTTCTAAAAAACAAAGCACCCTTGCCGGCAGGAAAAATCCGCTGAGCCTTGCTGGGGAACCGGCTGAGCTGTGAAAGGACGGCCTGGCTGTTTTAAGCCTCCCGCTCCACACAAGGATTCATAAGGCAAGAATCCCAAGGAACTTCTTGCCAAGGCTGCCGTTCAGTTTTATAATGGAAAAAGAAATCTGTGAAAAAGGGGTGTTCTAATGAAATTTATGGAGGTCAGCAGCGCTGGCGGAACCATACGCATGTCCAAAATCGTCAAAGGAGCGGATTATTTCGGCACAACGATTTCCGAAGATACCGCCTTCGCCTTGCTGGACCGGTATTTTGAGCTGGGCGGCAACACGATCGATACCGCCAGAATCTACGGCCAGGCGGATCCCGCCGATCCTGACGGTCCCACCTACAGCGAAGGAATAGTAGGCCGCTGGCTAGCCTCCCGCGGTATGAGGAAAGATGTCGTGCTGGTGACCAAGGGCTGCCATCCAGACCGCAGCTGCGTTACTAAGAGCAGAATCTGCAAGCAGGTGCTCGATCAGGAGCTGGAAACCAGTTTTTCCGAATTAAAGGTGGATTCTGTAGATATTTATTTTCTCCACCGCGATAACCCCGATATGCCGGTAGGGGAAATCATGGATATGCTGGATGAGCATGTAAGAGCGGGGAAAATCCGCGCTTTAGGAGCTTCCAATTGGACCGTCCAGCGAATCGACCAAGCAAACCAATGGGCTTTGGCGCACGGGAAAACCCCTTTTACTGTTTCGCAGATTCAATGGGGGCTTGCCGCCACTACGCCAGCGGCCTGGGGTGATCCTACTTTGGTCGCAATGAACGATTCGGAATATGCAGGCTATGTAAAAAATAAAATCCCTGTTATGGCTTTCGCCTCGCAGGGCGGCGGCTACTATTCCAAAAAGCTTATGGGACTTCCCTTAAAGGATAAGATCCTCCGGCGCTATGAAAGCTCTAAAAATCAAGCGCGCCTGCCAATCGTCAAGCGGATCGCCGAGGAAAACAGCTGTACCCCCGCCGCCGTCTGCATGGCCTTTCTGACCTCAAATCCCTTGCAGAGCGCCGCCATCGTAGGCTGTTCCACTGTAGCTCAGCTAGAGGACAGCATGTCCCTCTGTGATCTGACCCTAACGGAGAGTCAGTTGGAGGCGCTGCAAAACCCAGCTGTCTGACACGCTCAGATGCTTCCGCCTCAAAAGGCCGGACAGTAATACTGTCCGGCCTTTCTTCTTTCTCCTAACAATCCAGCCAGGTAAGCAAAAGCCGATGCTATTGAACGCCGTTTTCCTCTACCCTGCAAACCGTCAGGATCGTTCCAGCCACTGTGAAGCCAATCTCAAATCCGGCAAACGTCATGCCGTAAACCCGATTCGGCTCATTCTGATATCCGGGCCGGGGATCCTGCGCCAAAATTTCCAAAAGTCCCTCCCTGCAGCCCTGAGGAAGCCTCTCTAAAAGTTCTTGAGGAAATTCCACATGGAGCGTCGGTTTATTTACAGCTCCGGTGAAGCCTTCCAGCGCTTCAGGATGGGAATCACAGTAGGCGAGATAAGGCTTAATATCAAAAATCGGGCTGCCATCCATAAGATCCGCGCCGGCTACATACAAAACCGGCCCAAAAGCCGTGTGAAGCCCTACCTTTTCCAGCCGGACACAGGATAATCCAATGGCATTGGGGCGGAATGGCGAACGAGTCGCGAAAACGCCCATTCTGGTATTTCCTCCCAGCCGGGGAGGCCTCACAGTCGGAGACCAATTCCGCCTCACCGCCTCAGAAAACTGCCAGAGCAGCCATATGTGGGAATATCCATCCAACCCCCGGAACGCGTCAGGGTTCCGAAATTCCGGTTCAAACACAATGGTGGAAATCAAGGAATCAACAAGCCCGCTTTGTCGTGGAATCCCAAATTTTGAGGAAAAATCATTGTGAATACGTGCGATTATCCGCATCGGCATCTCTTTAGACATAAAAAATCACCTCAAACGCAAAGCTCATAAAAAGCATAACTATTATACCAGCGGCAGCCGCAATGCGCAAACAGCGCCTTTCCCTGCCGGAGCGGCTCAGGCTCAGATCGGCTTCGGCCGGCGCGGCCCTTATCCTTTTCGCGCCCTCTCCGCCTTGTCCGTCCATTCATTTTCCCGAATTTCTTTCTCTATCAGCCGTACCAGTTCGTGGGGACACATTCCCAGCGCGTTGGCTATTTTCCAGACAGTTTCAAAATTCGCCTGTTTGCTGCCATTTTCAATCATCGCCAAATGGCTTCTAGCCAAGCCCGCCAAGCCGCTGGCAATTTCTTGGGATAATTGCTTCTCCTTTCGGACACGGCGCACCACTCTGCCGACAGCGTAACGGTTATATTCTATCATCGCAGACAACCCCTTTGCTTTAGTGTACGGAGAAAAAGCGCAAGTTATGTCTCCGATGATAGACAAACCAAATTTTGTGTGCTATAATAGACAAAACGATATGGGGAGGAGAACTGCTATGCTGAATGAAAAAAGCGGCATCTGGATCAAGCTATACAAGCTGTGTATCATAATTATTTTTATTCTCTGCTTCCCAGGATGCTTTTTCCTGGGGACATTACTGAGGCTTACCGGCTTTTCTTACTTTTGCTGTATCTTTTTAGGCCTATTCGTAGGAATCCTTCAATGGATTTTGAATATGCTGATCTTAAATCTTGTTTCCAATCTCCAAATTCTTCGTGAAATAGAAGAAAAAAGCGAGCAGCGCCGGGAAACCTGGGCGGAAAAACGGGTGCTGCGGCCTATCAAATAATCGTAGGGCATGGCGCCTGGCCTCAGTCTTTTTATCATAACAGGAATAAGAAAAGGCAGAAACACAGAATTGTGTTTCTGCCTTTCGTGTATGCGCAGCCAGCAGCTTTTAAAGCTTTGTTTTTCACAACGAACGTTGCCGCACCCTCATCTCAATACCGTTTTAGCGGCCGCTCCGGGCCGTTTCGTTAACCGCCGCATTCAAAGCATTTAATAATATATTTAACTCTTCCGAAGGCAGGTAGCAAAAGCTTCGCACGGCGCGAAGAGGCAGGCTCAGGATGATCTGCCGCGTCATTTCGTCGGATTTGGGCTTTCCGAAAGCCTTCCACAGCTGATCCATATACTTTGAAAACACTTTTTCCGCTTGTGGATTCGCAACAATATCTCCGATCACCGTATTGGCTTCAATCCGTTGAACAGCCCCGCTGGTATTTTCCATACAAACCGTTTTCGAAAGCCTAATCTCTCTTGAGGATGAGCCGATTAATATCTCATACTCTCCGGACGCGGCATACCAATCTTTCCGCTCCGGATGATACCAGGCGAATGCCCGTTTGGTTAATTCCATTTTTATCGTTTTTTCTTCACCGGGGCTGAGCGCCACCTTAGCAAAGTGTCTTAGCTCTTTTTCCGGGCGGACCGCGCTTCCGGTATGATCTGACACATAAAGCTGTACAATCTCTTTTCCCGCGGCAGCGCCGGTATTTTTCACTTTAAATGTAACAGTCAGACAATCCGTGTCTTTTATTTGATCACTACTGAGCTTTAGGCCGCTGTATTCAAAGGTCGTGTAGGAAAGGCCGTGGCCAAAGGGATAGCGCACCGCCATTTTTTTGCTGTCGTAATACCGGTAGCCAACAAAAATCCCCTCTTGATAGCGCACCGTATTTCCGTCCCCTGGAAAATTGAGATAAGAGGGATTATCCTCCAAGCGGAGCGGAAAAGTTTCCGCCAGCTTGCCGCTGGGGTTCGCCTTGCCAAACAGCAGGTCAGCCGCGGCCTCTCCCACGGCTTCTCCGCCAAGATACATCTCCAAAATCGCCTTTGCCTGTTTCTCCCAGGGCATCTCCACCGGAGAGCCGTTGTGCAGCACTATAACCAGATTAGGCTGCACCCGGCTTACCCTTTCGATTAAATGATTTTGCTGTTCCGGCAGTCTCATATGCCGCCTGTCATAGCCCTCAGACTCATAAGCGTCCGGCAGTCCCGCAAATATGACCGCCGCATCTGATTTAGCGGCCAGCGCCACCGCTTCTTCCGCCAGCTCCTCCGCCGCGCTGTCATCCAGCGTATAGCCCATAGCGTAAGAAACTCCATTCAGCAATTCCCAGGCGCCTTTTACTTGATAAGGATTGATGTGGGAGCTTCCCCCGCCTTGATACCGGGGTTCCTTCGCAAACTGACCGATCAACGCGATCTTTTTACCTTCCTTTAAGGGGAGAAGCTGATCCTCGTTCTTCAAGAGCACCGCCGATTCCAGCTCAATTCTTTTTGCCAGCTCATGATGCTCCTTATAGGGAAAAACGGTATTGGTTTTGTTCTCCCAGTAAGCAAATATCCTGCTGAGAATTCTTTCTACCGCGGTATCCAATACGCTTTCATCAAGCCTCCCTGATTCTACCGCTTTGATAATTTCCTCGTCATTCACGCCGCTGCTGCCAGGCATCTCTAAATCCAAGCCCGCCTTCAGGCCCTCCACCCGGTCGTTGACTGCGCCCCAATCCGACATAACATACCCGTCAAATCCCCATTCGTCCCTGAGAATATCTGATAACAGCTTTTTATTTTCAGAGGCGTAGACCCCGTTAATTCTGTTATAGGAACACATTACCGTCCATGGTTTAGCTTCCTTGACAGCCGCCTCAAATGCGGACAAATAGATTTCTCTCAAAGCCCTTTCATCCAGCTCGGACGAGCAGGACATGCGGCGGAATTCTTGGTTATTGACCGCAAAATGCTTAATCGAGGTTCCTACTTGTTTGGACTGTACACCGGAAATATAGCTTTTGGCCAATTCCGAGGCTAAATATGGATCTTCGGAAAAATATTCAAAATTCCGTCCGCACAGAGGGGAACGCTTAATATTAACCGCCGGTCCCAACACTATGGAAACGTCCTCAGCCTGGCATTCCTCTCCGATCGCTTCCCCCAGCTCCTGAAGAAGTCCGCGGTCAAAGGAGCAGGCGGAGGCGCACGCCGCCGGAAAACAGACCGCCCTCTTACTGCCGTTCAAGCCCAAATGGTCAGTCTTATCCTCCTGCTTTCTCAATCCATGAGGACCATCGGATACCATTACCTCCGGAATCCCCAAGCGCTCCACCGATTTCAAATGCCAGTTATCCTTTCCTGAGCACATCCCGGCTTTTTCTTCCAAAGTCATTTCCGATACGATTTTTTTGATCTCCTTTTGATTCATCCATCTTCACTGCCTTTCGAAAATTATAAAACTATTTTTACCTTTGGCGCAGGCACCCTGCCGCTAAAATCCCTTTTTTGAATTTACCGAATAAGGAACTAAACCAATCATGGGGTCATCTGGCGGAGCTTGATAGGAATATCGTCTCAAAAGCATTTCTCTATATTTTATTTCCATAATAGCACACTTTGGAATAAAGAGATATACAAATTGAACTATTTATCTTACAACTGACAGCTTCTTAATCATTCAAACATTACGCCGCTGGTCCCAGCAAGCACGTTTTTACAGGCCGCCGCGCAATAAACTTTTTCGCTTTACAAAATAGTACACCGTTCCTAACACATCAGCCAGCAGCCAACCGATAGGCACCGACCACCAAATCCCCGCTATGCCGAACGCCGGTATGGCGGAGAGCGCATAAGCCAAAGCCACCCGGATGCCGAGAGACGCAATGGTGAGCACAACGGACATCCCAGGTTTTGCAAGAGCGCGGTACAGTCCATAGAACAGGAACAAAATACCGATTAAGAAATAAAACGCTCCTTCTATATGAAGGTAGCGTACCCCCTCTTCAATAACGGCGGTTTCCCCGGCATTGATAAAAAGGGTCATCAAGGGCTCGGCAAAGACAAAAACACAAAAAGAAACCATGAGGCTAAAGGCAACAGACGCAGTCAAAGCAGCACGGATTCCCTTTTTGATGCGTTCAGTTTGTTTTGCGCCATAATTCTGCGCAGTAAAAATAGAAAACGCGTTGCCAAAATCCTGAACAGGAAGATAAGCAAAGGCGTCAATTTTTACAGCCGCGGCAAAAGCGGCCATAATGGTAGTGCCAAAGCTGTTAACCAAGCCCTGAACCATCAAAATTCCTAGATTCATGATAGATTGCTGCAAGCAAGTCAAGGCCGAAAAGCCTGTGATTTCTTTTACACGGCTCAGGCGAAAGCGAACCTTTTTATCTCTTCTTAAAAGTTCAGGATATTTTATTCTTGTGTAAACGGCAATTCCAATGCCGGAAACATATTGAGAGATCACAGTGGCTTCCGCCGCTCCGGCCGCTCCTCGTTTTAATCCCGCTACAAACCATAAATCCAACGCAATATTTAAGACAGCCGAAACCGCTAGAAACAACAGCGGCACTACAGAATTCCCCAGTGAACGCAGTAGAGAGGTAAAAAAATTAAACAAAAAAATTCCGGCCAGCCCTATAAAAATTACGCTTAAATATTCCCGCATCGTGGCAACCAGATTGGCGGGAGTGCGTAGAATCCAAATGATCCAGTCAAGCCCCATAAAGACGGCGGTATTTAGCAGAGCCGTCACAATGCTCAGGAGAACAAAAGAAGCAAGTATTCCCTCCTTCAGTCCTAGTTGATCCTTTTGGCCAAAACGAATGGAGAATACTGTTCCGCTTCCCATGGCAAGTCCAAGCAAAATAGAGGTCAGAAAAGTCATTAAAGAAAAAGCAGAGCCAACGGCAGCGAGAGCGCCTGCTCCCAGAAACCGGCCCACAATCAGCGTATCCGCGATGTTATAGCACTGCTGCAGAAGATTTCCAAAAATCATAGGGACCGCAAAACGCAGCATTGTTTTTATCACAGGCCCTTGTGTTAGATCTTCTTTCATGATATCCTCTTAATTTCGATTCGAAATATTTATATTAACATTCGTAATACATTGTAGATATAAACTTATTAATTGTCAAGATATAATCCCGCAATCCGATTGACTTCTTTCACATAATAACTATAATAGCCGTATAAGGAATACATAACACAAGGAGATGAACAGCCGTGTTTTTAGATGGCTTGGATGAATTAGACCAGCAAATCGTGAAGCTGCTGATCCGAAACGCCCGGATGTCTTATTCGGAGATAGGACAAAAAATCGGGATCTCACGCGTAGCAGTGAGATCCCGTGTCCAGGCCCTTGAACAGGCTGGGATTATTGAAGAATACACAACGGTCATCAATCCGCAGAAGATCAGCGGAGCAATTTCCTGTTATTTTGAAATAGAAACGGTGCCGGACACGCTGCCGGAGGTTGCCGCGCTTCTGGAACAAAACGATACCGTCACACAAATTTATCGTGTGACGGGAAAAAGCAAGCTCCATGTTCACGCAGTCGCTTCGTCCAGTGAAGAAATGGAAGAATTGATGTACGGGACGATGGACAAACTGCCCGGCGTAGTAGAATGCAGCTGTAATATGATATTTTCCAGAATTAAGGATATTAAAGGCTTGCGGCTTTAACCCTGTTGGATGAATTCACAGCAGCTTGTCCGCCCGATGCGCCGCTGCCCGGCATAACACGGGCTTCCGGCTTAAGCGGTGTCCATCCCGCAATAAAAGCCAGAGGAATTGCACCGCGGGTTTGCTAGGCGTCGGGCTGCCTTTCTTTTCTTTTATCCAGAACCTTTTTCATCACGGATAAATAGACCATTATCGAAACAAGAGGGCCGGCAACATCTGAAATAGGCTCCGCAAAAAACGCGCTTTCAGCGCCCCATATTGCCGGAAGAAGAAACAGCGCGGCAAAATATACCAGTTTCCGCCAGAAGGACAGCGGAAGCGAATACTGCACTTTTCCGATGGCTGTAAACCCATCCACAATCTCGTACTGAATCCCAAGCGGGAGAAGTGACAGCGTATACACCCGGATGGCCCACAGAGCCTTTTCCGCTATGACGGCATCATTGGTAAAAAGCTGGACAAACCATTTCCCGCCCAGCCACGCTGCCGCTGTCATCAGTCCGGTATAGACGAGACAGAGAAGAAAGATCTTTCGCTGCGCCATTTTAACCCGGCCGATCTGCCGAGCTCCATAGTTAAAGCTTAATATCGTCTGAGTTCCTCCGCTGATTCCGCTCAGCGGCATAGTGACAACCAGCATAAAGCTTTGTGCGATGGTAGCGCAGGTTACCAGCATGTCCCCCTGAGCGACTCCGCCATACTTCTGTAAAATGGCGTTCATGGCAATAATCATGATATTATCTACCGCAATGATTGCAAACGGCGTGAAACCGATTGACAAAACCCGGCGCATAATCCTTACGCTGTACCCGCCAAAGGTAATGTGGATCGCAGGACGCTTTCCAAAAAGGAAGGACAGGACAAAGCAGCAGCTGGCAAACTGGGACAAAACAGTCGCCACGGCAGCGCCGGTCACTCCCATGTTCCACGCAAAAATGAAGACCGGGTCCAATATAATATTTAATCCCGCTCCCAAAGCGACGGCAAGCATGGCAATTTTAGCAAACCCCTGACAGATAATAAACTGGCTCATCCCCGCGGAAAGCAAGGCGAATATTGTGCCTGTGAGATAAATAGAAAAATAGCTGTCTGCATACGAAATCGTTGCTTTGCTTGCGCCGAAAAACAAAAGCATAGGTTCTTTCATCGGAAACAGCACGGCGGTCAGAGCCACAGAAAGGATGCAAAGCATCAAAAAGCAGTTCGCGACAACCGCAAAGGCCTTTTCTCTTTTTCCTTCACCCAAGTAAATGCTCATCAGCGGGGCGCCGCCGATGCCAATCAGTGCCGCTGCCGATCCAACCATTGTGATGACAGGCCCGCATACGCCGACGCCCGCCAGCGCAAGATCTCCCGTCTGAGCGATATTTCCAATGTACATACGGTCAACAATGTTGTATAAAACGTTGACGAGCTGGGCCAGCATGCTAGGCAGCGCGATTCTTACAACCAGCCTGCCGATAGGGTCTTTTCCAAGATCATTTTCCTGTCGCATAAACGCCTCTTTGTCAATTTGATCGTTTCTTACTTTCAAACGGTTACTATTATACCGACTGACAGGAAAAAATGCAAGAAGCCTGATCATTCGGGGAGAATCTGCCGGCCCCCTCCCACTGTGCGCTGCCTCCGGTTTTTTATTATAGGTATCCTGAAAAATTCTTTGGCAATACCCAGGGATTATCAGCCCTAGTTTTGTGAAGCCAGCCTTTTCGCCTTGCCATGGCTGACCACTCTATCCTAGCATAAGCTTCTGCTTTTCTTTGCCCGATCATCTGCAAAAATGATTCGAAAGGATAAAAATGGTCTGTTATCCATTCGCCTCAAAGAAGAACCGCTTTCCCAGGAAGCAACAGGAAAGCGGTTCTTTTTTTATAATTTTTTGATTCCCCTGCAGCGGGACGTTCCTGGCCTCTGGGACTTCTGGATAAGGGAAAAAGATAATGAAAGCTTAACGCTTTCCCCGGAGACTGCGGCCCTCATCCGTTTTTGACCACCGGAACATGGGCTTTTGCCTGAATGCGATTCACCCATTCCGCGACACGTTCCTCTTCTGGAGGCTGCACTCCTTTCAGGGCATACTGGCTCCCGATGCTCTGGGCTTTTCCTTCTCCAAAGCTGTTATAGGGTTCCACATGGATCATGCATACATGGCGCAATTGATTCGCTAATTTCGCAATGCTATTAAAATGCCCGTCCCGGTCGTTGAACCCGGGAATAATAGGGCAGCGCAGAATCGAGGAGGCGCCCAGCTCATCGATCGCAAACAGGTTTTCAAGAATCTGTTGATTTTCCACACCGGTAAATTTCAGGTGCCGTTTAGAATCTGTTTCCTTGACGTCATATAAGAACAAATCCACAGCAGAAGAAAATTTCAAAATTGTTTGCAGAGGCCCGTAGCCGGAGGTTTCAAGGCAGGTATGCAGCCCCTCCTTTTTAGCGGCTGATAACAGCTCGTAGGTAAAATCCGGCTGCATGAGAGGTTCTCCGCCAGATACCGTGACCCCGCCGCCTGATGTTCTATAGAAACTGGCATCCTTGCGCACTTCCTTCATCACTTCTTCGACCGTACAGCGTTTCCCGAGTATTTCCAAGGCGCCGGTACACGCTTGCACGCACAGCCCGCACCCCGCACATTGAGCACGGGCTATTTCGTGCCTTCCATTGTTCAAAGCATGACATTGATTGGGACATATGGCAAAGCAGTTCCCGCAGCCAATACAAAGGTTTTCATGAAACGCCAGTTGCGGCTGTATTGCATTGGATTCCGGGTTATGGCACCAAACACAGCGCAGAGGGCAGCCTTTTAAAAAGACCGTCGTGCGAATCCCCGGGCCGTCATGCACCGACAACCTTTGAATATCAAAAACCATACCCTCCATTATCTGTTATGTCTCCGCCTGTTAATGATATCCGTTTGCAATCCGGGCGTAAGCCCTACAAACCGGGCGGAAAACCCTCCCACACGCACAATTAGATGCTCATAGTCCTCCGGATGCTTCTGCGCTTCGATTAATTCCTTCACATCAGTGGTATTTCCCTGAAAAACCTGGGCGCCGTTATGGAAAAACGTCATAAGAAGGTCGGCGATCAATTTCTCTGAAGCCCAGTGGGGGTCCAGGTCCCACATAGTAGACGCACCGCCGCTGAAATAGTAGAAAGGCATTTTCGTACAGGAATTCATCGCCGCAGTAATGCCGCACGACATAGATCGGGACTGCGGCGTAAGCCCCTGGGCCACCATCGTATGCATATTGTTTCCATCCGCGGTGGCGCCTAATTGGGCTGCCGCCAGCGGGGCGTATATGAAGGTCAAAACCATCGGCCGGAAGATGCCGCCGAAACGGTTGCGCCGCGTTACAAACATCTTCGCGATGTCAGTCACTACGGTACGCGCAAAGTCATCTGCGTCATCGTTTTCCTGGCCGTATTTGGGAATGGCGCGGAGCTGCCTCTGCAGTCTTTCATAACCTTTAAAATCCGCCCTCATGGCCGAAACAAGCTCCTCTGCCGTACAGATGTGCTGGTCAAACACAGCCGTCCGTATGGCGTAAAGCCCATCGATTACGTTGGGAATCCCCAGCGGGGTCATACTGTAATCATGGTAGCGGGCGCCGCCGGCGTGCATATGTCTGCCCCTTTCCAAACAATCGTCTATCATGCTGGAAATCAAGTAAGCGGGACGATATTTTTCATCATGGATGCTTTGGCGCTCTATCATGGAAAAAGATATTCCTACCAGACGGTCAGTGAAATCCAGGTAGTTTTTATAAAATGACTCAAAGGTGTTATGCTGGGCCAAGCCTGGCAATGGGATTCCCGCGCTGTCTACTTGCTTCCTTTCCGATAAGCTGTAGCCTCCCGTTATGGCCAATTCCAGCATCAAGGGCATATTAACCCACGCGCATTGGAGCAAATCATCGTTCATGCCCTGAATTCCAATTTCCAAGCAGCCGCCGACTCCGTATTCCGTAGCGTCTTCAGGACGCACCCCATCTGTCTCCGTCAGCGCCCTAATCACATTAGGGTCATAATAAATTTGCGCTCGGTTGTTTCCATATTTTAAATATTTTGCGCACAGCTTCACATATTCTTCATCGGCATCCTTGGGAACTCGCATGTATACGGTAGGATGAGTGATATTTAACTTCATGATGGCGTCTACCATGATTTTAGACAGAGGCGATACCGCGCTCGAGCCATCCCTGTGAGTTCCCCCGGTAATGATCATCTCATTCCAAAGGTCGTTGGCGCTGACGCGCTCATCCAGCCTGATGAACAGTTCCTCAACGAGCTCCTCCGCCTCTTCTAAAGTGCAGGAACCGTTTTCAAGGTCTTTTTTCAAATACGGCCATAGATATTTGTCAAATTGCCCCGGACCGTTGCCGCCAAAGGGATTTTCATAAAAGACCGCCAAATACTGCATGAAAAACGATTGGATCGCCTCTTTAAAACCGCGTGCCGGATGCCGTGGTACATGCTGACATAAATCGGCTAATTCCTGCTTTCCCATCTTCCGCAGATAAGCTACGTGCTGGTCGTTCCAATCCTCCAGCGCCTCCAGGGCGATCAGCACACCCCTGTAGAAATGTTCGGCTTCGAGATCCTTGGCGGAGCGGAGCGCATTTTCATACTGGGCTTTTAAGCCTTCCGTACCAAGCCGCAGAATTTTGGTCCAGTCCCAGGTAATATGGCCGCGGGCCGGTTCGGTAACGAGATGAAGTTCAGCTAAGTCCGTATAGCCTTTATAGACAGCTTCTCCCGACTCAAATCCCGGCGATTGGAGTGAGTAATCCTTCAATTCAGGATCATAGCAATCCGGTTCGGCAAAACGGACCTGATAAGCGCGGCCGATGATTCGGTCGTCGTCGGTGATGATGACCGGTGCGCGCCGAAGCGCATAGGCGAACGACAGCGCAGCCCGTTCCCAAACCTCTTTATCGCTGAACAGGTTTACGGCGGCATATTGAAAATCACGGTTAAAGGGGCAAGGCGGCGGATCTTTCCAAGTGCTCTTCGCATAAGAAAAGAGGCGTTCCATTCTTTCTGAAAGCTTCATATTAAAAACTCCTTCTGTCAAATGCAAAGTTAATCGGCATGATATAAAGCCTCAAAGCTCTGTATCAAGGCGCCGCTCTGGTCTTTAAACTGCCGGCAGATTCCCCATTCTGTTCCGGTAGAGTAAAAGCTGCTGAAACAATCCTGGTTTACTTTCGGGGAGATCGTGACGCTGTTGTGGGGAAGATCCACCTGCAGTCCGGACAGCGCGTTAAGCACGCCCCAGCTCGCCATGGAACGGGCATAATGGTTGCCGCACTCCACCTCGTTGAATGGGTTCCGCTTATAGCCGTCATACCTGCTGCGGACAGCACGAACAATCTCCAACCCTTCTTGCAGGAAGCCCTCATAAATCAATCCCGCAGCCACCTGGTATTCAATCCCGGTCCATACCTCGTCGCTGTACACAAAGGGCTGCTTCGGGCGTCCGCCAGAGGGCCAGGAGCATAGCAGCAGCCCCGGCTCATCCTGATAAGCATATCCTCTTTGCAGGCTTTTATGGCTGCCCATCCGCTCCTTAAAATTATATTTATAAATAGCAAAAACAGCAGATTTAACATGATCCTCAGGAAAAAGATGCCCTAAGCCGTATAAATGGGCCAGCGTCTGTCCTAACAGCTGGTCTGACAAACATCCCTCGCCATATTGATATTTGTATTCATCAATGTCCCCATCTGTAACCTGCCTGTAATATTCGCCGTTAAACAGCATCTCATCCATTCTCTTGCAGCCTGCTTGCTCCATGGACCGCCATTTCTGCGAGCGTTCATGCTCTCCCAGATATTCCGCCATTTCCGCACCGGCCTTCAGCGCCGCGTAGTATATGGAATTACCAAGAGAATTCACTCCATAAAACTCAATATCATAGGTGTTATGCTGCTGTCCGTCTAATACGCAGTCCTGGTTGGAATCCCAATAGGAGGCGGAAAATTCCAAAGCGGATACCACCTGATTCCATATTTTTTTCAGAAAATCATCGTCCCCGCTTATTTTCCACTCCCGGTAAACACGCAGAATGCTGCCAAGCTGGCCGTCCACCGCGGGATACATATCCCAAGGTTTGCCCTCCAACTGAATCTTCGCACGGAAATTCATTTTCCCCTGCCCGTCTGTTTCCCGCAGAAACTCTGTCTCCCGCATATTCCGTTCCAGCCTTGGAAAGAGATTCGCCACAGTCTGCGCGTAGTTCCACACATGAGTACAGGTGCCGGGACAGCTTCCGGCCTGGAAAAAGCACCCTTCCCAGCCAAAGAAGGTGCCGTCAGCGATTCGGAAGCAGGTGGTGGAACGCAGCGCGGTGATGTTGCCCGCGGCCGCGTCGATCACTTCCGGATCTACTGTGGAGGAAAACAAGGCGTTTGCGAATTTCTCGCTGTTTTCTTCCAAACGCGTCTGGTTTGCGTGAAAATAGCCGGCTACCGCCAACGCGTCATCCCACAGCGTAGAATAATAATTTTGATAAATATCGGCACAGGGAATGGGCTTTCTAGCGTCATGCCCATCGGGCCACCAGCCGTAACGGTTGGGAAAGTGCCAGGTGAGATAAAAAACAAAATCCTTGGATTCCCCGGGCTGAAGTACCTTTTGCACGGCGATAGAGCCGATCGCGCTTTCTTCTCCCGAGGGATTGATCCGCGAAACCGGCTTCCCTCCGCTGACAGCTTCCCCCAGGCAGCCGTCTTCCATCAAATCCTGCCAATACTCCTCCGCGCCATCCCACCAGCCTTCGTTAAGCCAGCGAGGCTTTGCGGAAAAGCCTTCCTGTTCGTCTGTCAGCAGAGCCATCGTGCCGAATCCTAATTGTTCCTTCTCAAGATCTGTGGAATAACAGATGCCCTGCAGCCCGTTCTTTTTTACCACGCGATTTTCCGGGCGGCCCTTAAGATACAGCTTATTCAGTCCATCGGTAGAAAAGGAATCGAATCCGCATGCGTTCGGCATTGTGGCGGAGACCGCAGCCTTCACCGGCTGGTCTAACAGGTTTTTTAAACGGTAGACGAACCGTATGCCGGGGATCCCGGAATTGACATCATCCAAGGGAATAAAGGGCGTATACGCCTGGAGGGTCACTTCAAAAGGCAGTCCGTCTTTTTTCAGCTGGATGTTCGCAAAAGGATAGGCGCTGGAAAAGCAGCTGGAATCAAACCGGGGAAGTCCGGGCACCAGGCTGGGCGCCACCCCCATGGGAGCGTCGCACAGTCCTTGCGGCTTTGCCTCCAGAACCAGGGCATCGCTTTCGCCGGAAGGCAAGGAATACCATAGGGTAAAAAAGGAATAGGGCAGCTTCAGTCCCTTGCTTTGACGGTTAAAAATCTCAAAATCGCATAACTCGCCTCTCGCGTTTAAGGAAATGTTTCCGGTTCCGATGCCGCCTAACAGAAACCGAAGCGCTTCGGCGTGATTGTCATATGATTTTATGTTGGGAATGCTTCTAAGTTCTACCATATTAAATTCCTCCAAAACACTAAGTTAACTTTTGAGTCCGGCTAAAACGGTGGCACTCATTAACTTTTTCTGACAGAAAATATAGAGCAGCAGAGGGGGAATAAAACTCATTACCACGCCTGCCAGAACGATCGAAATGCTTCCGGAGCCAAATTCCGCCTGTCCCTTTAACACGGTCAAACCCAAAGGGAGCGTCATGTTTTTATACTCTGAGATAAAAATCAAGGGCTGGAAGAAATCATTCCATAGAACCAGCGCCCTGGTGACTAATACTACGACGATTGAGGGCATGCACATTGGGAAAATAATGCTTCTGTAAATTCGGAAACGCCCCGCTCCATCCATATAGGCAGACTCGTCATAGCTTTTGGGAATGGTGAGCATGTTTTGCCTGAGCAGGAAAATTGCCAGCGGGTCAATAATCGCGGGCAGGATCAAAGCCCATATTGTGTTTAAAAGCCCGACTCCCTTGAGCATTAAAAATTTCGGAATCACCGTTACTTGGGCGGGGATCATTAATCCGGACAGAAAAACTATGAACCAAACCTTTTTTCCCGGAAAATCGATACGGGCAAACGCATAGGCGGCAAGGGAAGAAATAAAAATCTGTACCCCGGTCCCTATTACGGTAACGATAACGCTGTTTTTCAGAAAAGATAAAAAAGGCAGGATGTCAAATACCTTCGCGTAGTTGCTCCAGTAAAACTCTGTCGGTAAAAAATGAGGGGGAAGCGTGAAGGATTGCGTCGGTAAACGCAGAGAGGTAGAAATAATCCACAGCATTGGCATCAGCCAGATCAGAGAAATCGCAAAGATCACAATAATCAGCACGACTCTTTTTATGATCTTCTTAGCGCGGGCAGTGCTATTTTTCATTTTGTGAAACCTCCCCTCTATTCCACGTCGTACGTCACCCATTTGTTCTGGGTGCTGTAAAGAATGATGGTAATCACTAAAACAATAATAAAGAGTACCACGGAGACCGACGACGCATATCCCATTTCGTAGGCCTTAAAGGCTTTTTCATATACATGAAGAGCCAGCGTGCGGGAAGCGTTGCCAGGGCCGCCGTTGGTAATAATATAAGGCTCGTCAAAAATCTGGAACGTGTTGATCGTGGTTATGGTAATCACGAAAAACAGAGTAGGCGTAAGCATGGGAAGAGTAATATGGAAGAATGTCTGAATTTTGTTAGCTCCGTCAATTTGGGCCGCTTCATAGTATCCATCCGGTATTCCCTGTAAGCCAATAAGATAGTACAAAAAGGGAGTGCCCACGAACTTCCAAAGACTGAACAGGCAAATGGCCACAATGACCCCAGAGGAGGATGTGAGCCATTTTACGCCGGAAATTCCAAGCTGAGAAAGAAGCCAGTTAAACACGCCGAAGTCGTAGTTAAACATATAGTACCAGGCAATGGCCACCGAAGCCGTCGTCAGGATAGAAGGAAGGTAAACAGCGGTACGGTAAACATACTTGACCGGCCCACGCTTTTCCTTGTAAATAACAAACGCTAAGAGCAGCGCGATAACGATATGTAAAGCGACTAGGATCAGCGTCAATTTAAACGTATTCCAAATAATCTGCCAGCTGGTCGGGTTCTTAAAAAACTCAATGTAGTTGTCAAAATTAATCCATTCCGAGCCCTGAAGCATATTATAGTCGAAAAAACTCAGCACAATGGTAATCACCATCGGCGCTCCGATAAAAAGCAGGAACGCTAAAAGAGCGGGCAGCAAAAATAAGTAGCCCGAAACAGCGTCGCTTTTCTTTTTGCTATACAACCTCTTATTCAATCGATTCCACCCCTTAAAGTGAATTTATCCCGATAGAAGCCTTTGCTTTCATAAAAGAAACGGGGAGCGGATTTTTTATTTATGCTCCGCACCCCGTTTCACATTAATTCAACAGTATTTACCCGGAAAACGCATTACTTCTGAAGGGCTACATCCATCTCATCGGCCATTTGCTGGCAGATTGAGGCGATATCCGCGTTTTCATCTGTCATCATCATAGAGAAATAGGTATCAAAAATTGTTCCCAAATCAGCGTAAGACGTCGGCGCCTCTACGGATTTCATGCCCTTGGTTAAGGTTTCGAAAAAGACCTCGCGGTTCTCGGGATATCCGGCGGACTCAATAATTTCTTCTCCGCACTCGAGACGAGAGGGGGTGCTGCCGAACTTAACAAATTCTTTAATAAAGTCTTCGGACGCCGTCCATACGAGGAACTCGCAGGCCTCGTCATAATGATCCGTGGTAGAGCTAATCATAAAGCCCTGGGTGCCGTAAACATTAGCCTGTGTTTTAAACGAGGGGTTGTACTGGACGCCCACCGTACGGAATCCATTGGCTTCGTAAGTGGCTAACGGCCAGCGTCCGGCGGTGATCATAGCGATCTGCCCGTCCACAAACATCTGCTGATAGTTATCGTTGGGCTGCGGAACCGGAGCGTACTGATACTTATAGATCAGGTCATGGATAAACTGGAAGCATTCAATCGCATTTTCAGAATCACACGCGGCTTCCGTCCAATCCTCGTTGAGGAAGGAGGCGTCCCAAGAAAACAGCCACGCGGAAACCGCGAAATAGTAGTCCGGAACCAGCAGGGCATAGCGCTTGGAGCCATCCTCATTTGTTTTGGTCAGGGCTTCGCAGTACCGCAGGAACTCGTCGGTATCCCAGTCCGCACTTGGAAGGGATAGGCCGGCTTCTTCCAGATAGTCCGTGTTCAAATGGGTGATGCATGGGTTCCACATAGTGACCAGGCCGTAAACATCTTCTCCGTTGATAAAGGGCTCGATTAACTTGGGATCGTAGGTATCTTCCAATACAGACTCATAAATTCCCTCGTGGGAATCGAAATAAGTGTTGAGAGGCTGGGCCAGGTTGTTTTTATAAACCATCTGGATGCCTTCCGTAGCCATGTCGAATACGTCAGGCAGTGTACCGGAAGCGGCCATTGTAGCCAGCTTAGATACGTACACGTTCCATTCGGAGCCGTCAATCGAAAGCTCTTCCAAATTGATCTCAACGTTGGGGTTTACCTCTTCGGTGTATTTTTTCATGAATTCTTTGTTGGCCTCCAGGCCGTTGCCATAGCCAGTCATCGTCACGACATCCAAAACGATTTTATCGCCTGAGGCGCTGGACTCGTCTCCTGTTTGTGAAGCCGCCTGTGAGTTTCCCTCACCGGAGCCCGAACTGGTTCCTCCGTCAGAAGAGCAGCCAATCAGAGGTACGGACATCGCTAAAGCCAGTAAGAACGCTATGCCTTTTTTCATTTCTTTCTTCCTTCCTTCATTTTCATTATATTCTTATCACCATACGAAATTTTTAACTTTCGTATGAAAGAATCCGCTTATTATTGATGGCGTCACCATCGCTTAACGGTAACAGAATCCTATGAAAAAATGACACAAAAGCACGGAAATAAGCCCAATTCCGTATGCGCGCATTGACACAAGCGCCTTTCGATTATAGAATGTTCACCTAAAAATCAATAAAAATTATGCATTAATTATAGATCAACACTAAACAGGTTGAAATGCACAAAAAAATGATAATATAAAACTTTTCTACTTTTAGGAGAGATCGTATGTATGTTAAAATGTGCGGCCTTCACGCCGTCCACGAAAAAAATTTCAGAATTAGGAGGCCCAGCGGTTCCGGCGACTACCTATTTCTTCATTTAAAGTCTCCCACCCGCTTTTTTCTGGAAAATGAAAAAATATACGATGGAAAAACAGATGAAATTATGCTATACAGAAAGGGAACCCCTCAATTTTTTGGAGAGGCGGCCGGAATTACTCATGTGGATGATTTCATGCATTTCGATACCAGCAGCAGCGAAGATGAAAATTTCATTCAGGGGTTATCCTTAAAATATGATGAGCCTGTAAGGCTTCCCTATATCAATCCATTTATGAGCATTCATCAAAACATCTGTTTTGAGTTCCTTAATAAAAACCATTATCAAGAGATAGCGATCGACTGTCTGCTAAAATATTTTCTAATCAAGCTTGAGGAGTGCATGAATGAAAAAAAGTTTCGGAACTATGATATTACGCTTTATGAGCGTTTTAATCAGCTGCGGCTGGCCATCTACAGCTCTCCGCAGCAGGCTTGGACTGTCAAAAAAATGGCGTCGTTTGTAAATTTAAGCCCCTCTTACGTTCAAAGCCTATATAAAAAATTTTTTCATATTTCGTGCGTGGCAGATTTAATAAAGAGCAGAATGGACCGGGCAATACAAATGCTGGTAGTAACGGATTACCCGGTTAATAAGATCGCTTTGCTCTGCGGCTATGAATCAAACATTTATTTTTCAAGGCACTTTAAAGCTAAAATTGGAATGACTCCTACAGAATATCGTCAAAAGTACCATTTATAAAAGAAGAAGCTGCGCTGAAACGCTTCCCAATATTTTTACGTCTTCAGGCCAAAAGCAATCGATATGTATCACACGCCTCCGTACAGCCAGCACTTTCCGCAATTTCAATGTCTCGGGCCTTCTGGGGGCTCCTGCCCCCACATTCTTTTGTCAACTGCCAACCGACGGTTAATACCGCATAGCTGTGGCCATGCGATCCACATTTACTGCCAGCGATACCTTAAATAAAGCCTGTTTTGAATTTTCCCAAATGATAAGGCGTTTCTATTTTTAAAGAAAAGCGGAACAGCGCCCTTGCTGAATTGCAAGGACGCTGTTCCGTTTGATTTGATTAATGATGCTTGAATTGTTTAAAATGTGCCGAGCAAAAAAAGCAGACAAATATGGCACGGCCAAGCCAGGTATTGGGGAGACGCCGGATGTCCTATCAAGCGGCCAAGCCGCGTTGACATTGGAACCTCCTTCAGCTATCACGAGTTCTAAATTCCGAGGGGCTCATCCCTGTGGCCTGCCTAAAGATTTTGCTGAAGTGAAACTGGTCGGGATACCCCACCTTTTTTCCCACCACGCTAATTGACAGATTAGGATTTCTCAGCAGCTGCTTCGCAAGACTAATTCTATAATCGCGGATGTATTTTGAAGGGGTTTTTCCGGTAAATTTAGTAAATATCTTGGTTAAATAAGAAACTGAGAATCCAAACTTTTCCGCTATTTCTCCCAGCTCTAAAAGCTCCATATAATGTTTATGAATATATTCCTCTACCAGTTCCGCAATATTTTCCGGCTTTTGAAAAGACGTGTTATTGGCCATTTCAAATTCTTCCTGAAAGGTAAGCAGATTTTTCTCAATCTTCCTCAAGACTTCACTTAGCTCGTCATCGTTGACTGGCTTCAGCAGGTACTCCATAACCTGATGCTGGATGGCTTCTTTCGCATATGCAAAATCATTATGACCGCTGAGTATGACACACACAATAAAATCGTATTTTTCACGGATCCTTTTAGCCAGCTCCAGCCCATCCATGATCGGCATACAGATATCTGTAAACACTACGTTCGGAAGCAGCTCGTCTGTAATGGCAAGCGCTTCCTCTCCATTAGAAGCGATAGCAACCACCTCAAAGCTGCTGTTAACTCTTTGAATACTGCGGCTGATATTGCGCGCAATAAGCTTCTCATCTTCTACCACCAAAACAGAAAATTTGGCCTTACTCATTTTCTTTCCAGCCTCCGATCGTAACAATAGCGCCGCCTGGCCCGTCTGCGTTTTCAAGCCTGAATATGTGCTCTCCGCCATATAGTAATTTTAACCTTATGTAAATATTCATCAAGCCCATACCATTCAATTCTAAGTTAGGTAAAACGCCTGTCTGATTAATCTGTTCAATTTTTTCCTGCAGCATCCGCAGTTCATCTTCTTGAAATCCCGGGCCGTTGTCCTGCACTCTGATTTCCCAGTATTGTTCATTGTAAGAACCCTTAATATTAATTTTCCAGGGAGGAGATTTTTCTTTGGTCATAAATTTAATAGAATTTTCCACGATTAACTGTAGGCAGAGCTTCGGAATTCTTACATTTCTCAATTCCTCTGGGATCACTATGTTATAAATCAAATCGTCGTCGAAGCGGGCTTTCATACATTTCAAAAAATCAATCGTATACTTTATTTCCTGATCTACCGTGACCAATTGCTCTTTATCTGACGATATGTATCGCAAAATTCTGGACATGCTCTGACACATATCCATGATTTGGCGATCCATGCCTTCATCTGCCATTGCTTGTATCGTCGACAGGGAATTGTATAAAAAATGCGGGTTCATCTGCGCCTGCAATGCCAGCATGCGTGCCTGCATCTCCCGCTGCTGCAAAGTGAGCTCGCGGTTAATAGAAAGCTTTACCTTGTTCTGCATTTTTAAGAATGCGTCATACAGCGCATTTAATTCTGTAATATGGGTGTCCACTTGGAAAAATTCCGTAGAATCATCTTGCGTAATATCAAAATTCTTAAGATTCAAATAAATCCGATTTAACGGCCTGCTGATGAAGCGGGCGATAAAAAACGACAAAACAATAATAGAAAGCATTATAAAAAACAGCAGGCCTAAATTTGTAAAAAGATAGCTTCGAATAGGCGCTAACAATTGATTCTGATCCACAGCGACAACAGTTGAAAAGCCTGTGTAGTCAGATGTCTGAGCGAGCAAATAGGCATCGTTATAATAAATAATATGATCGCCGTCTATATTTTCTGCATTTTGCGACATAACAGCTTCATAATATTGTTTCCCTTCAGATAAATCATCGGCAGGATAAATCATATTCCCCTCAGAATCAAAAATATATATTTTTTCTGAAAATGAGTATTGATAACCTTCTATCATGTTACTGATGGCTTCAAAAGATTTTTTAACCTCTATAATTCCCAGGGGTACGTTAGTAGCGCTGTAAAAGACACGGCATAAGGAAAGATAGCGCTGATTTTTATCTGAGGACAAATATTTGCTGATAGCAGGATCTTCACCGCAGTAAATTACTTTAGAGCCGGCACTTGAAATCACCGGATCGTACCATATTTTGTTGCTGACTGCTTCTTGCAGATCCGTATTGTTTAAACCCGCGCCGATTCCTCCTGCCTGTAAAGAATATAAATACACTTGATTTACCGGCGTATTCGGGCCAATCATAGAAATTAAAAGATCGGAAATGGTCTCTCGATTATGTAATCTTTCGGCGTCTGTTCCCCTTCCCGACTGCTGGTATTCAATGTAATCAGAAAATTCCTCCTTTAAAATACTGGAATATATTATATTTTGGGATACCGTATCTAATTTCGTAACCTCAGCATCCAGATTGTCGCTTATTGTAATTGCGTTATTTTGCATAGTAATAAAAGAATCTGTTTTCGCTTTATCTGACTCGGTAATAATAAAATAGGACATAAATATGGCAAAAGCTAGGATAAAGAGCACGGTAAAAGGAATAAACAGCGTGAACAAAATGCTGTGCTGTTTCATGATATTCCCCATACGCTTCCTCCTTATCATACATTTATAGAACAAAATAGCACAATAAAATAGTGCAACATATTGTGTGTTACTACAATATGTTGCACTAGATACAGCTATCTATAAATGTATAGTTTAATCGAAAGTAAAATAAAAACATGAAATTGGGCAAAAGAATCTATTCCCTAACAAAGCATCAGAATATATAATATAAGAGTCTTGTATGAATTTTTTATCAGCTTTTTAGGATAGGCGTCCTCTGACCTCTAACTATAATATACCGTTATTTTTCGAAACAGTCAATAATCTTAAAAGAGGGTTGAATATGCGGAAACTAAAATTATGGATTGTCGCTTCAGCGTCAGTTTTGCTTTTAAACCTGTCATCATGTGCTTCCAGCAGCACCACCTCTTCGGTGGCTGAGCCTGTCTATACAGAAAAGGTAACGTTATCTTTTATGGCGAGCCAGGATTGGGTGCAGGATGCAGAGCTTGACTTAGCGCGACAGTTTGATGAGAAGACTGGTATTGGCGTCAATTATCAAATTTTTCCTTCCAGTCAGTATAATAATCTACTGATGACCAAATTAAATACAGGTGAGTGCCCCGATATTTTTGCCGCTCAATCGGGGAAATTTGATATTAAAAGTCAGTATTGTGTAGAGAAGAACGCTATCGATCTATCCAATACAAAATGGGCCTCCAGAACGGAACCCTTAGCTGCCGCTGAGTTAAGCGTTGACGGCCGGCTTTATGGCCAGCCCACCCAGGATGTTTCTGCTGTCTGGGCGTTAGGATATAATAAAAAAATATTTGAAGAACTGAATTTAGCAGTTCCTCAAAGCTATTCGGAATTTTTACAGGTCTGTTCGGCTATTCAAGCTTCTGGAATTACCCCAATCTATGAATGCTTATCTGACGGCTGGCATCATACTCTGTGGTTTATAGAGTCCTGCATTGTTCAAGAAAAAATAGAACCTGGATACCAGGATAAATTAAACGCAAACACGGCAAATTTTTCAGATAATAAAATTTTCCTTCAAATTCTGCAGCAGATTCAGGAAATGGTTGATCTGGGCTATTGGGGCGAGGGTTATATTTCTAATACATATAGCGGCGCCCCCACGGCCATCGCCTCTGGCGAATACGCCATGGTAGTCTATAATCAGGGGCTGGGGGAGGAAGTGCATACGATCAATTCCGATATTGCGGTGGACGATATCGGGTATTTTGTACTGCCGTTGGCGAATAATCAAACCTTAAACGTCAATCCGGCAGGCCCGGCAAGATTTATTTACTCAGGCACGCAGCACTTAGACGAGGCCCTGGATTATCTGGACTTTTTGGCTTCGCAGGAAAGCCTGGCCTATTTAACGGAGCACGTACCAAAATATAATAAGCTGCCGTTTGATAACGCACCGCAAACTTACACTAATTCAATAGAAGAATTTTACAGCCAATACACGGAATCATTAGTGGTCTATCAGACTTCTGTTAAATATGTCAATCCGCAGTGGACTGAGATCGGCGTTGACCTCACTAAAATGCTCACAGGGGAAATCTGTGCTGAACAGATTTTAGAAAACATTGACCGCAGGCGGGCAGAACAGGCAAACATCGCGAACGACCCGGGATGGTAACTCAAAATTATCATTAGGCATTTTGAAAGGCGGGCGCAAAAAGGCGCAAAACGCGTTATTATCATTCTCAGCAAATTAATTTTCACATCTCATGTTCAAATTTGACAAAACAAAGCGAAAAAAGGGGAAAGCCGCATTTTTACTGTGGTTTTTCCCTTTTTTTGCCGGCAAATGCCACAATGGATTAGTCAAAATAATACATAAAAGTGGATTGATCTATCTATTCAAAATCGTCAATATGACCGATATAATAAAAGCAACAAAGTTAAATTTACTTTAAGGAGGAAATTTATTATGAAAAAAGGCAAAAAACTTTTGGCATTGCTGATGGTTGCTATGCTTGCGGTTTCCGCGGCTTCCTGCAGCAGCAATGAGACTACTTCCAGCAGCGAATCCAGCGGAACCGACTCTTCGGCCGCCGCTTCTACAGACGGCGAGGAAAAGCTGGATGTGACCCTTTCCTATATGGCGAGCCAGGACTGGGTACAGGATGCGGAAATGGAGCTGGGCGAGAAGTTTGCCGAGGAAACCGGCATTAAAATCGATTATCAGATCGTACCTTCCGACCAATACAACAACCTGCTGATGACCAGACTGAATACCGGCGAGTGCACCGATATGTTCGGTTCTCAGAGCGGTAAATTCGACATTCAGACCTCTTTGAATGTGGTAAAGAACGCTGTGGACCTGTCTGGTGAAGAATGGGCCGGCAACGTTGACGAGCTTGCCGCCGCTGAGTTGAGCGTTGACGGTAAGCTGTACGGCCAGCCTGCGCAGGACTTGTCCGCTGTTTGGGCGGTCGCCTACAACAAGCAGATTTTCGAGGATTTGAATTTAGAGATTCCCAAGACCTTTGATGAATTCAAGCAGGTCTGTGAGGCTATTAAGGCCGAAGGCATTATCCCGATTTATGAGGGCGTCGTCGACGGCTGGCATCATACCCTGTGGTTCCCTGAGATGTGCGTTGCCGCTGAGACCGCAAATCCTGGCCTGGCCGACAAGCTGAACAACAACGAAGCCACTTTCGCCGGCAACGAGACCTTTACTCTGATCCTGAACCAGATCATGGACATGATCAACTCCGGTTATTGGGGCGAGAACTATATGTCCAATGAATATACCGACGCCGCCAAGAATATTGCTTCCGGCGAATACGCCATGACCATTGCCAATCAGGGCTTCGGTGCGGAGGTTAATGCTGTGGACGCGAATTTCCCTGTTGATCAGATCGGATATTTCGTCGCTCCTCTGGCAGACAACCAGACCCTGAACATGAATCCCTCCGGCCCCGCCCGCTTTATCTATTCCGGTTCCAGCAATATTGACGCCGCTAAGAAATACCTGGCTTATATGGCTACCGACGAAAGCCTGACTTATCTGACTGAAAATGTCGCTAAGTTCAATAAGCTCCCCTTCTCCAACGCCCCCACTACTTATTCTGATACCATTCAGGAATTCTATGATAGCTATCCCACTTCTTCCACTGTTTATCAGACTGCCGTTAAGTATGTAAATCCCCAGTGGACAGAGATCGGCAATAATATGTCCGCTATGTTCCTGGGCGAAATGACCCCAGAAGAAGTTTTAGAGGATCTTGATAAGAACAGAGCTGAACAGGCCAAAGCTGCCAGCGACGAAGCTTGGAACTAAACAAACGGTAAACCAACCTTGAAAGGTACAGCCTGATTTTAGCAATCGGGCTGTACCTTTTTAAAACCAGCAAAGGAGCTTTACTATGAATAAGAGAAAGGTATATCCTGGATATTTTGTCCTGGGTGCCCTGATTATTTATCTGGTCTTTATGGTGATACCAGGATTAATCGGTATTGGCTTTTCCTTTACCGATTGGTCCGCCTACACGGATGAATTGAATTTTGTGGGCTGGGAAAACTTTAAGACCATTTTTTCTCCTGAGGAGAACTATGTTAAGGTCATTTCAAACACACTCGTCTTTACCTTTGTAACTACCATCATCAAAAATGTGTTTGGGTTATTGCTGGCGCTGCTATTAACCAAGCATATGCGCCTTTTGAACTTCCACCGCGGCGTTATGTTTATGCCGTCCGTCCTCTCTACACTAATTGTCGGCATGGTGTTCACCTCTATTTTAAACCCTGCTGAGGGCTTATTAAACGTTACCCTGCGGAGCATCGGGCTTGACGCTCTGGCCTTGCCCTGGCTCACCAGCTCCCAGTACGCTTTCGGCACCGTAATGGCCGTCGATATCTGGAAGGGCACCGGATATATTATGACCGTTTTAATTGCCGGACTCATGTCGATTTCCCCCACCTATTATGAGGCTGCGGATATTGACAGCGCCAACGGCTTCCAAAAGCTGCGCTATATCACTTTGCCGCTTCTTATGCCTACCTTAGCGACCACTACCGTTATGAACGTGATCTATGGCCTAAAGGTATTCGATATGATTTATGCCCTGACCAACGGCGGCCCCGGCAAAGCCACGACAGAGGTTCTGTATACCGAAGTGTTTAAAAGATTCGGTACCGGCCAATACGCGGTAGGTACCGCGCTTTCCTCCGTTATGTTTGTCTTTATGGTAATCATTGGTATTTTCATGATCCGCGTCATGACGAAAGACGAGGTGGTTGAATAATGAAAAAGAAAAAACTCCTGCTGACAATCGTCTGCAACATTATCGCCTGGATTTTGTCTTTGATCTGCCTGGTCCCGCTGGTGCTTATCATTTTCAACTCCCTGAAGGACAGCTTATCCGCCTCGTACATGAATTTGTCTTTGCCGGCGTTTCCCATTCCCTGGGATAACTTTTCCACCGTAATACAAAAAGGAAAGCTGGACACCTCCTTTTTGAACAGCGCCATTTATTCTGTCGGCAGCGTGGCCCTCTGCACTCTGTTTGCGGCCGCAGCCGCTTATGTGCTGTCCCGCAACAGAACAAAGCTGAACAGCTTTCTTTATATCTTCATTGTGTTAGGTATTACCATGCCCATGAACTACGTAGCCCTGATCCGGGTGATGTCTTTCCTCAATTTGATGAACTCCCAGATTGGTATTATCCTGCTTTACGCCGGTATGCAGCTGCCCTTTGCCGTTTTCTTGATTCACGGCTTTGTGGCTAAGGTGCCTGTGGATTTGGACGAGGCCGGTATTATCGACGGCTGCTCTCCCATCCGCCTCTTCTTCTCTATTGTGCTTCCGCTTTTAAAGCCTGCGCTGGCTACCGTAATCGTCCTTACCTTCTTAAATACCTGGAATGAATTTGCTTCTCCTCTTTATTTCCTTAACAGCTCTGAAAAATGGCCCATGACGCTTTCTGTATATAACTTTTTCGGAATGTATTTTAAGGACTGGAACCTGGTGTGCGCGGATATTCTATTGACCAGTCTTCCGGTAATTCTAGTATATTTGTTAGGACAAAAATATATTGTTTCCGGTATGACTGCCGGCGCTGTGAAAGGCTAAGGTGTCCTATGAATCGGATCACTTATCAATTGGAGGGGGCGAGAGCGGCTCTCTCAGCAGACAACGGAAGTTATCTTCTGCAAGCCTGTTCTGATGGTATTGTACGGTGCAGCTACTCTCCAAAAGAGCCGAATCCAAATTATTCGGCTCTGGGAATTTCTCCCCCGCAGACTTCCAAATGTGTTTGGAAAGCCGCAGAAACCGCAGATACACTTTCCCTGCAGGCGGGGAGCATCCAGCTCGATATCGGCCTGTCCTCCGGCCATTTCCTTTGGAGGGACGCCGCCACCGGAAAAGAGCTTCTTCAAGAGGGAAACAAAGAATTAACCTCTGTTCCCGTGGTGAAATATTCCACCGGCGGCGAGGCGCCAAAAATACGCCGTGTCAAAACCGTGGACGGGGAACGAAATTTCATCGAAAACCTAAAGCCCTACACTGACCGGGAAGCCTATCGGGGAAAAATATTCTTTCAGTGGAGGCATGACGAGCAGCTTCACGGCCTGGGCCAGGCCGAAGAGGGGATCTATAATTACCGCGGCCAAACCCAGTATCTTTACCAGCATAATATGAGAACGCCGATTCCGTTTTTAATTTCCGATCAAAGCTACGGAATTTTATTCGACTGCGGGTCATTGATGACCTTTAACGATGACGCCCGCGGTTCTTATATGTTTTTTGATACCGTGGAGCAGCTGGATTATTATTTCATTCATGGAAGCACCCTGGATGACATCATCAAAGGCTACCGGACTTTGACCGGCAATGCTCCTCTGCTTCCCAAATGGGCGTATGGATATATTCAGTCAAAGGAGGCCTACCGCACCCAGGAGGAGCTGGTAGCTACCGCCGCTGAATATCGCAAAAAAGGGATTCCTCTTGATTGTATTGTGCAGGACTGGAACACCTGGGAACCAGGAAAATGGGGAAACAAGCACTTGGATTTATCCCGCTATCCCAATATCAGGGAAGCCAATCGGCAGCTTCATGAGATGCATGTGCATTCTATGGTTTCCATTTGGCCTAATATGAACATGGGCTGCGCGGATATCAATGAATTTCTGGAGGAAAATCTTTTGCTGGGCGACGCTTCCACCTACGACGCTTTCCAGGAAAAGGCCAGGGATCTTTATTGGCGGCAGGCGGACGCCGAGCTTTTCCAGGGAGGCTTTGACAGCTGGTGGTGCGACTCCACGGAGCCCTTCAGCGGTCCGGATTGGGGCGGAGAAACGCTTCGCGAGCCCTGGGAGCGGTATTCCCTCGTGGGCGGAGAGCATAAAAAATATTTAGATCCAGCCTGTGCCAACCTGTTCGCCTTAAAACACGCTCAAGGAATTTTCGAGCACCAAAAAAAGCAGGCTCCTGAAAAGCGGGTAGTTAATTTGACCCGTTCGGGCTATGCCGGCTCTCAGCAATACGGAACTATTCTTTGGTCCGGCGATATCAGCGCCAATTGGGATACCCTTAGAAGGCAGATCACCGAGGGCCTGAATTTCTGTATGAGCGGCCTCCCCTATTGGACCTTAGATATCGGAGGCTTTTTCGTAGTAGGAACAGACTATACCAAGAGAGGCTGCGGCTGCAATGATAACCCAAATCCTCTGTGGTTTTGGTCTGGGCACTACAACGGCGGCTGCGAGGATCTCGGATACCGCGAGTTGTATACCCGCTGGCTGGAATACGGCGTGTTCCTTCCTATTTTCCGCTCTCACGGCACAGATACTCCCCGCGAGATTTGGAACTTCGGGGAACCCGGATCTCCGTTCTATGACGCTATTGAGAAGTTTATCCGCCTGCGTTACCGTCTTCTTCCTTACATATACTCTTTAGCCGCGTCTGTCACCTTCCGGCAGGATACTGTATTGAGGAGCCTTCTTTTTGACTTTTCAGAGGATACCGCCGCCAGACAGGTCAGCGATGAGTTTATGTTTGGACGGTCGCTTCTGGTATGTCCGGTTTATCAGCCGATGTATTATGATGCAGGCAGCGTACCGCTGGAAAAGGAAAGGAAACGGACCTGTTACCTGCCTTCCGGCTGTACCTGGTATGACTTCTGGACAAACGAGCCATATGACGGCGGCCAATCCATAACGGCAGACGCCCCCTTGGACAAAATTCCTGTTTTTGTGCGCTCCGGCTTTTTGATCCCGATGGAAACTGAAAAGCTGGAATATGCCGACCAGATTTCTGCCGCTCCTTTTGAAATTCATATTTATCCGGGCCAAGACGCTCAGTTCCTTTTCTATGAGGATTCCGGCGACGGCTACGCTTATGAACAGGGAGACTACAGCATAATTCCCTTAAAATGGGAAGACGCTTCCAGCACCTTCTCAATCGGAGAGGCTCCGATTGCTGAATTTCCGCAATCCATACGCGGCCGGGAAATTCGTTTAATACTGCATTGTTCCCAGCCTAAGACGATTTCTTTCACTTATACGGGTTCCTCGCAATCCTTTTGCTTTGCATCTCTTATGTCATAAACCTCCTTTCTTACAATATAATTTAGATCACGCAGAAGGCGTCCCTTGGCTTCAGCCAAGGGACGCCTTCTATTTTTATATAAGCATCTTATAAATAAGGGACAACAATCACAGCCGCAGGCACCAGGCTTGTTTTCCGCCTCACATAGACCGTGCCATATTCGAAATATGATTTCCTATCCGGTTCGTTTCCCTATACCTTATGAAAGAAGTACTTGGAAGAAATTTCGCTTAAATCATGTCCGGGTCTTTTCCAGCAGAGCCTAAGCGAGCCGGGATGACGGAAGCTGGTATACAGAACCTTGACCGGATAATAACCCTTCTTTAAATCTACCGAACGTGTTTCTGCTTTCTGTTCATGAGGCTCGTCATTGTTAACCACTAAGTTCCCGCATAGATAAAGCTGTCCGCCGTCCGTATTTTCCAGTTGAAATAAATAGCTGCCGTCTGCCGGTACTCGGAGATACCCCTCAAACGAAAGAGAAAATCCGATCTTCTTATCACCATACTCTTCTCTGACAACAGCTGCGGTTCCATTGTTTATTTCTTTTACCGCAAACACCGACCCGCCTTGTGCCTCCTTTGCCCCAACCATAGAATCAAGCAGCGCGGCGCTTTGCATACCGCTGTCATAGCAGCAAAAATGCAGGCCGTCTGACAAAGCCCTTTCCTCTATGCTCTCCGGCTCTAAATCCAGCTCTATTGATATATCTTCCTGTTCCTTCGGCAACGGGGCAGACTGATATAAGCCAAAGCTGCGAATCATAGGAGTATCCCAGCTGCGTAATATCTGAAAGCGCACCTTTGAGGCTGTTACCGGGTCAAATCTTCTGACCGTTTTATAGCCTATTGTTTTATGCCGGACTACCTCGACCCATTCCTGATCCATCCATACCTCCAGGCGCCAATCCGCCACACGCTGGCCCTCCTCGATGAACTCCTGCACCATTACCTGGTCAAAGGTCTTTTCACCGCCTAAATCAAATGTCAGGCTGGCCGTGCTGTCCCCCAGGGACCACTCGCCGGGGCTTGTCCAATAGGTAAGCTTCTCCCCATCCAGGACCTTTACGGCTTCATGGCCCTTGGCCTCCGCAGTACATACCACCGCCGCATTTCCCGCCAGATTGACGCAAAACGTCTCCTCAAGGTAGGCTCTCATTTGCAGCAGACGTTCCTCCTGGTCTTGCCGGATAATCCCCTGGGTATCGGGGCTTACATTCAGCAGCAAGACGCCGTTGTTGCCGATCGAATTGTAATAAACCTCAATTAAATCTGAAAGCTTTCGAACCGAAGAAGTCTTTTCATTCCAAAACCATTGATTTAGAAGAACCGTATTGACTTCCAGCGGATACCAAATGGCTCCTACCGCGTTTTCATAGTATTTTTCCTCTCCCAGATCCTTCCATGTAGCATTTTCCGCTATTTCTCGGCTGAATACAGGCTGCACCGACCACTCATTTTCACGGCTGGCGCCTCCCTCGTTTCCAACCCAGCGTACGCCCTTGCCCGCCCAGCAGAGCTTTTGCTTTCCCGCTTTCACCAATTCCCATGTTTCCGGGGCTGCAAGCTCATGAGGATCATAAAGCCGTACCACCGCGCCGGGCTGAAGCTGCTCGATCAGCTTGTACCACTCCCGCGGCGCATAGGCTGGAACCGGCTTCCAGATCTCAAAGTCACTGCAGGCGCCGTCGAACCACACCTCATCTACCCGGCCATAGTTGGTCAATAGCTCCCGCAGCTGGGCTAAAAAATATTGATTATACTCTGGCTTTGGCCACAGCCCTTTTCCCCTTTGATGCATATCCCATGGAGAAAGATATACTCCCAGGCCCATCTCATTGTCCTCACAGCCCTTCTGTAAGCTTTCCATGACGTCTTCTCCGCCAAGAATTGTCTCAGAGGAAAAATCGGTCGTCTTCGTATTCCACTGACAAAATCCATCATGGTGCTTAGCGGTGAAAATCATCATTTTCATTCCTGCCCGGCTGCACACCCGGCACCATTGAGGCACATCCAGCTTTGCGGGGTGATAGTCGGATTTTTTCTCTGTGCCGTTTCCCCACTGTACATGATTAAATGTATTGGGGCTGTAATGGACGAATCCAATAAACTCCTTTTCCATCCAATTCAGCTGAGCAGGACTCGGCTTTACATGAGCGGCCTTTTTTAATTTTTCTTCCAAAGTATCCTTCGGATCAAATGTAACAACCCACGGGGCTTCCTGCATTGCATCCATCAATTTCTAATTCCTCCCTTTATGGCTATGGCATATCGATACTGATCCGTTCAGCCCGAATTTTTCTTCAGCCGCCGGCATCGGCAGCGCCTTCGGCCCTGAAAAACTAATTTTTCATACACCGCCAGTACAAAATATCGAATGTATTTTTATTATAAGCCAGAAAACATCTGTAAAGAATATCTATTTCACTCCACTTTTATGTATGTTTTTCACCAACTAAAAAGTTTTCCGCTCAAGCGCAAGGATAAAACGTCAGAAAGATTCCTTGAAAAAAGCGTCCAAACCCAATGAATGGATTTGAACGCTTTTTCTATTTAGAGGAAGCTATCGCAAGGAAATCCTTTAACCAAGCCGTCTTCTTCTAATAATAAGGGCAATCGCAACGCCTAAGCCGCTGAGCAGGATCAGTACGATAGCAACGCCGACATAAGGCGCCATAGAATCTCCGGTTTGGATATTCTGATCGTCCTGGCTTCCGCTGCTGCTCTGAGTGTCATCAGGCTGGCTGCTGGATTGGTTATCATCAGGCTTGCCGGATTCTCCGGGCTGTTCCGAAGAAGCGGTATCCTCTTTCACAGTGATCTTAAAGGAAACCGTCTCGCCCTGATAGGTCACAGTAACGGTCTTTTCTCCCGCAGCAGCAGAATCAAAGCCGCTTACCTCATAGTCCGTTACCTCTTGGTAGCTGCCGTCGCTGTAATGCGCAATTACTACCAAGCCGGTCAGATCCAGCTTATCGCCGATCTTATACTCGGTCTTGTTCGGGCCGGAAATCGTGATGGATTCCAAGGTCACCACTGGCTTTTCGGTTTCCTTCACGGTTACCTTAAAGGCCGCGGTTTTGCCCTGATAGGTCACGGTAATGGTCTTTTCTCCTGCGGTGGAGGAATCAAAGCCACTGACTTCATAGCCGGTTACTGTGGCTTCATCGCCTGTGCTGTAATGAGCGGTTACCACCAGTCCAGTCAGATCCAGTTCCTCGCCGATCTTATACTCAGTCTTGGTCGGGCCGCTCACCGTGATGGATTCCAAGGTCACTACAGGCGCGGCTTCCTTCACGTTCACCGTAAAGGTCGTGGTTTTGTCCTGATAGGTTACGGTGATGGTCTTTTCTCCCGCGGTGGAAGAATCGAACCCGCTCACCTCGTAATCCTCTACAGCAGCCTCGCTGCCGTCGCTGTAATGGGCCGTTACCACCAGTCCAGTCAGATCCAGCTCGTCGCCGATCTCATACTCAGTCTTGGTCGGGCCGCTCACCGTGATGGATTCCAAGGTCACTACAGGCGCGGCTTCCTTCACGTTCACCGTAAAGGTCGTGGTTTTGTCCTGATAGGTTACGGTGATGGTCTTTTCTCCCGCGGTGGAAGAATCGAACCCGCTCACCTCGTAATCCTCTACAGCAGCCTCGCTGCCGTCGCTGTAATGGGCCGTTACCACCAATCCAGTCAGATCCAGCTCGTCGCCGATCTCATACTGGGTCTTGGTCGGGCCGCTCACCGTGATGGATTCCAGAGAGGTCACATATTTCTGAGTCAGATAAGTATTAACCTGCTCAATCTCCGCGTCGGACAGAGCTCTGTCGTAAATCAGGATCTCAGAAATAGTGCCCTCAAAGAAGCTGTCAGCGTTTGTGACAATGCTCTTTCCTACATACATGGTAGTACCGATGTTGGCAGTCTGGGCTCCAGTGTTTTCCTTTGTGGTTCCCAAAACGCCGTCCACATACAGCTTTTCGGTTGTTCCATCCTTCACCGCAATGGTAACGGCGGAACGATCGATCTCGTCGCGGTCGTAATACTTAATATTACAGAACTGCTGTCCGCTTCCAAAACGGGCAGAGGTCCAGTCATGATAGGGGGATACAAACAGTCCGCCCCAGCCAGCGCCGGTCTCTCCTACATAGAAAGCGGCGTGCTGGTCGCCGGAGGTCCAGTCGTTACCAGGATTGGTTACCGCCTCGCCTGTATAATGGCTTACTACGATCATGGTCAGCTCAGATTTGCCGTTAAAGTTTACGCCGTCAAAGCTCATGCTGGAGGCGCCGTCAAACAGCAGGGAAGGCACACCGTTTTCATTGGTCGAGAGCTTGGGGGCGCTCTCTTCCTCGGCCGTAAAGGTCACGTTCTCAGAACCCTGGCTGTCCCAGCTCAGGACAGAATCACCGTCGTCGCCGCCCAAGGTGACGCCGCGGTCAGCGTTCAGCCAGATGTTAAGGCCGTTAGTGGGGATCGGGCTCTTCTCTTCCAGAGTTACCTCGCCCCAGTTCGCGCCGCTCTGCCAGGAGTTACCGGTCTCGTCGTACCACATTACGATATCCTGACGGGTTCCGTCGGCATTGGCGTCGTTGATCTGCACGTCAAAGCCGATTTTATCGTTTGCCGCGGGATCTACCGTCTTGAAGGGGATTTTTGCTTCGATGACATATCCGCCATCTACGATTCTGGCGTAAGACTCAAAGCCTTCCTCAATACCGGAACCGTTAAAGGTCTGCTCATTTTTATAGTTGATCCGATATTGTCCCATTCCCGCCTCATAGGAGGAAGCCTTACAATTCGTCTCATCGACAAAAATTTCAATGGAATCCTGTTCGTGAACCTGGCTGCTGTCGCTGTTGAGGACAGGATCCTGCACCTCGACCATGACATACAGGTTCTCCTCATCCCACATAGCTTTCGCTACGCCGGAAGCGGTTCCGTTATCCTTCATGGTCAGATGCTTCTCGATCACCAGAGCTGGAGCACTGTTCCAGATCGGATCGGTTTCTCCTTCACCAATGGTAGGAGTGCCGTAGGTGGCAAGGCCGTTGCCGGCAGTGACCATATTCAGTACGCGGACCTTAGCGTCGGATTGGCTGTCAATCTGAGTCTTATCATCCGCCTTGGTAACAGAAAGGACATAGGTGCCGGGAGTCTTCGGCGCCTTCATAGAAGCGCTGTCGCCGGCGGCATAGGACTGTCTCGGATCGTTCTCATCGAACGCGGACAGACCGGATTCAGCCAGCCAAATGCTGTAGCCGGCATCATTTAATGCCTCCGCAAACTCCACCAATCCTTCCGGAGAAACTGTCAGGTTCTTGGGGAGCAGCTTGTTCGCCAAAGAAACGCTTGTGGTGAATGTAATGGTTTTCGTGGCTTCGCTTTCTCCGATAGGAGTAGCCTTTAATTCCCAAGAAGCCTCGGTGCTGATGGAATGTCCGTTTTTAATCTTCTCACCATTCAGTGTAAAGGTGTAGTTATCGGTATCCAGCTCCAAAACCAAAGGCTTCAGCTCAGATACGGAATAATTCTGACCCTCTGCCACGTTGGCCAGATCCTTCGATTCGCCAACATAAACAGTAAATTCAGAGGCGTCGGAAACCTGTCCATTCGCGTATTTGATATACAGCTTGTATTCTCCAAGCTCCGTAGGCACCCTAATGGTCTTTTCGTTGCCTGCCGCCTTTGTCATGGTCGGGCCTTCCGCGAAATCTTTGGTTCCCGCAGGCGCCAGCCAAACCTCGTCGTCCGCCTCCAGCAAGCCTCTGCGGTTCAGGGTATCGCCGGCAGACAAACGCACGTTGGAAGCCAGCTCATAATAAGAATCCGGCATAACGGTTTCGTCAATCAGGTAAGTATACTCATCCTCCAGGCCGGAATTGAGAACCACGTTGTTGCCAGCCTTCGGCCAGATGCTTTCAGCGCTTACGTATTGATCCAGAGAACAGTTGGGGGCTGTGGTCTCGGATTTGCTGGAGTTAGAGAAGCCGTTGGTTACCACCAGGTCGTGCTTTCTGCGCCAGTTGTTCATCTCGTAAACGTTGCGGAGAGTGTTTGTGATAACGTTGCTGTCAAACAGGATATAGGCGCTTCCCTCGTCAGGATGGAAGCCGTTGATCCAGCGACCCTCGTTGACCCAGTCGGGAGTCTCGCGGTAAACGTTGATGTAGTTTCCATTAAATTCGGAATATTGAGAATAATCCGTGCCGCCGGGGGTGCCGTCGCCCTGCTGGCCCAGCGTATAGATACCGCCGCAGTCTTGCAGGATAGAGGCGTAATCCTCGATGCGGTTGTAATTTACATGGTTATTTCTGGAGGTGGTGGTGGGCAATCCCGGAAGCTGAGAATCGCTTCCAACCTCGCCGTCAAAGTTACACCAGCCCCAGCCAATGCTCATGGCACTGTAGGAGCACTTATAAATAAAGTTATGCTCGATCCACATGTTTTGGGTGAAATAAGTGGCGATCGGGGAACAGCCTGGGAAGAAATAGCAGTTCTCCAGGAAATAGTTGTTTCTGATATAGATATTCTTGGGAACCGCTTCTGTTCCATTCTGGAACTTCTCCTTGTCAGGGCCGGCGTTGTTGGAACCGGAGCCGCCTACCCAATGCTCCTCAGTATCATTCTCATAGACATGCTGGGGATGACCGATGGTAACACCGCCGCCACCGGTATGGCCGATATAGTTGCCGGTAACCTCGATGTTATAGACATCGTTTTCAGCATGGAAGCCGAGATAACCGGTCATCTCAATCTTGCCGTCTAAAATGGCGATGTCGTGGGCAGAGGTCGCATGAACGGCCGCCGGGGCAACGTCATAGGAACGGTACATATCGTCGTGCCAGTTTCCGGTGCTGAACTTGTTCATGTAGGTACAGCCCTGTACGGTTGCGTTACCGTGAGAACCGTCTACTTCCGCCAGGTTCCAGTCGGAATAGGCGAAGGTTAAGCCGCGGAAGGTGATATGGGCGGCATAATCCTGTTTGGGAGTAGAACCCTTAATATCCACAAGGGTTACCAATTCCGGAATGATAACCTCCGCATCCGCCATATCTTCTCCCTCTTTGGGGATATAGTACAGCGTGCTGCCCGCCTGGTCAAAATAGAACTCGCCGGGCTCGCTCAGCCATTCGAAAACGTTGACCACGTCGTTATTTCTAGTGGGGTTGTAATTACAGTTCCAGCTGGGCTGCTGGGCGATGGCCGCGTAAGGCATCTGGAAATTCACCTGGGTATCGCCTTCTGGAGTCTCTTCCAAAGTGTCAGCGCAGACAATGGCTTTTACCCAGGTGGAGCCGGATTCCAGCTCGATATTCTGCGGGTTTCTGGTATCCGCAGGCAGTCCAAAGTCCGCAGCGAACACGTTGCCCTCTTTGATACCGCTCTTTGAAATCCAGGCCCAGTCCGCCTCTCCCTTAGTTACGCTGTAGTTTCCCACAGACCGAAGAGGACGGGCACTTCTTCTTGTCATACTGGCGCGCTCGCCATTGACATAAATCGCTCTGAGCTTATCATTGCGGACCAAATCAGTCTTGTAAGCCTTAATTCCGTCGTCAAGCCAATCCACTTCTGTGGCTTCCTCCCAGTCACCCTCTAGGAGCTTACCGCCGCTGATGATCGGTTCTTCCCCGTCAACAGCTTCATAGTAGATTGTGCAGTTCTCGTTACCAGAGTCGTTTTCATCAAAAACAATGGTATCCTCTAATTCGTACAGTCCGCCGGCAATCTTTACTACGATATCGCCGCTGTCCTTGTCCAAGGTGCGGACATGCTCCTTGGCCTTTTCAATCGTAGCGAAGGGCTTGCCCTGACTACCATCACCGGTGTCGTCGTTTCCCGTGGTAGAAACATAGACCTCATGGCCTATCGTTCTGTCCTCCACATCGGAATCGCTGGGCAAAGCGGATGCCGTCATTGCGGTGGGCAGGCTGCTCAGTAAAACCAGGGCGGCCAATATTCCACTCAATGCTTTTTTCATACAGATCCTCCTTTTATTTTGGATTTCTCGAAAGCATACCTTTTTAGAAGTCTACATATAGCACAGCATTTTGTAAAAGCCACAAAATGCTGTGCTGTTTTTGTTGCTTATTTCCAATCCAAAAAGGTATAATTATACGGTTCGACCACTTCCTTCTTGTGCTAAATTCACCATTTTTGTTGATGGCTCAATGGTTTCTTTTATTATATCTCAACAGCTTCCATAAGAGAATGGATATTTTCACCCTCTTATTTGTGTTTTTTTGACTAAAACGCTTCTGAATGAAAGGCTTTAAATTTATTTATCCTTACCAACCGAACGCGCTTAGCCGCCTCATTCCTCCGCTTTACCAAATAACCTCCTTCAACCTCATCAGAAATCCAGCATTTTTTAATATATTTTCAGAGGTAGCATGCAAAACGAATTTTTACAGCAATTCTCATTTCGAGAGCAGCTATATTGGAAATAAAAAAACGTCCGAGAAACTCGGACGTTTTTCTTACTCAACCGTTACAACACCTTTTTTTAATATCATATTGGCATAAAGGGCGGTTTCACTTGTCGTAACCACCGCATATGCTTTTTGCGCTCTCTCATAAAAATCAAATTTGTTGATAGCTTGCTCCTGGTTAGATTTTAACGCGTATTGGTCAATGACAGCCCGGTAATCCTTCCAAATCGTCGGAACATAAGGGTCGCCAGGAAGAACATCCATCAGTATGACCGGATAATCCACATAAGAATCCAAAGGCATTAGCTGCAGAATCGCTTTTAGAAGTTCCGGGATTCCATGACCGTCACAGCGAACAACGTGTTGGGGATGGGCGAATTTGGGAAAATTACCGTCAGCTAACACCAATTCGTCGCCATGACCCATTTCCATTAGGATTTTTAATAATTCCGGAGGTAGAATACTTGGAATTCCTTTTAACATTATAATCTTCCTTTCACTTTGTAATCGTGCCGTCCAAATCCCAGAGGTCTTCCCAGCCCTTGGCGCC